>Ga0247844_1000377_pt1 | contig 95230 bp, 95 predicted proteins | sample LaCtaG_FD_192421 | JGI IMG/M metagenome (GOLD analysis project Ga0247844, IMG submission 192421) | Freshwater microbial communities from meromictic Lake La Cruz, Castile-La Mancha, Spain - LaCruzMarch201714.5m_1 | ecosystem: Environmental > Aquatic > Freshwater > Lake | place: Spain: Castile-La...
TTACAACAAAAAAAGCCCCACTGAATTTAAAAATTCGTGGGGACTAAATATCGTTTTACTTTAAATCATTATTTTGTGAAATCGCAAATTATCTCACCGGTTACAGTACTTATATCTACTGCTTTGATGGTTTGAATTTTTGCAGGATCGGTTTGCCGAACATAAAGCGTTTTGCTTACTTCAGGTACTTTTACACTAGAACTATAATAAATGTCTTTGCTTCCAAGTCCTGACTTTAACAAAACGGCCGTGTTAATTGATGGGTTTGAGTCGAAAACTTCAATTTTATATAAAAATTTACCGCCAAACGTATCGTTTATTACTACCGTTAGGTTGATGAGTTTGGTATTCTGACTGGCTTGTTCTTTGGAATTGGCTACAAGAGCAGCCTCATCTATTTCGTCGATTCCGGATGTACAACTAACTGCTATAAGCGCTATAATAAAAATTGCTACAAGCTTATAAATTTTCGATGGAGTATTCATAACTAATTATTTTGCTGTAACATTTACAATTAGCATGCCTAAAAACTATATAACTGAAATTCAACACAATATAGATAGAGACATCTTTTTTTGCTCTTCATTATCAAAGAATAGTGTTCGAAAGCGAAATGTGTTTTTATTCGAAACTGAGATAGGGTGTAATTTTGCGAAGAGTTTCGGGTTTGATTTCGGAAAGTACTGAAAGTTCAGTAGCTGCACTTAGTTTTCCTTTTCGCCGGCGAAATTCGTAAATGGCTTTCGACTCGTAAAAGTTGAGATAGGGATGTGCATTCAGTTTTTCGACCGATGCGCTATTGATAGCTATTTTTCGTATCAATTGCGTATTTACAGTACAATTAGGACTAATCTTATCAAAATTTACATCTGTCATGCCAAACAATTCGCGCAATTGTTCAACTGAAACAAAACCACCAGTTTGCTGACGAAAACGAACAATAGCTTTGGCATATCCACGCCCAATTCCATATACCTGCATAAGCGCAGTAGTGTCAGCTGAGTTCAGTTCTACAATATGGTTTTTAAGCTTAGCTACACTTTTGGTTTTGAGGCTATCTTTTGTTGTTGGTTTTAATTCGGCAATTGCAATATAAGGTTCTAATTCTTTGAATTTTTCAGGCAAAATACCATATACTTTCGAAAAACTGTCAGAGGTTCGAAAAACGCCACCTTTAGCCCTGAATTTCAGGATATTCGATGCAATAAATGGTTTGAGTCCTAAGCGCACAAAAGCGACCGAATCGACTTTATTGGGATCGAATCGGAATAGGCTATACGTATCGGAAGCTTTAATTGTGGGTTCTTTTTTCTCAAAGTCATGCTGATATTTATTATCCCATTCAGCCTTGCGCAAACTATCACGCGACACTAAGTTGCGCTCAAAACTTTCGGCTTCGGATAAAAAAACATCATCTGTATTTACTGGTGCAGGTATAAAAACAGGCCATAAATAACACGCAGCTATTGTCACTACAATTAAAATTAAAAGTACAATAATTCCTGCACGCTGTCCCTTCGAAAAATAAAAAAAATCTTTCCACATACTTACATTTCGTAGTCGACACAAGCACGCTCGGTGCGCACCTTGCCAATATATGCAGCCACTCGTTTATGTTCGGGGTGAATTTGGTAGGTATTGAGTTCTTCCATGTTTTCGAATTCAGAAACAAGGGCTACATCATAACTTCCTTCAGGGGCTTCAGGAGTACAAATACCCACTTTTATCATTTTAATTTGTGGAATAAAGTTTTTTAAATTTTCTAATTCGCTTTTAATATTCAAAGCATTCTCTGCTTTTGAGCGACCTTCGGCCTCTTCGGCCAATTTAAACATAACAATGTGCTTAATCATAAAGAGTTATATATTTAGTTTATTAAGTTTGCAAAGTTCGTAATCTTTGAGGATATTATTTGATATTTGCCTTAAAGGCGATATTTATTGATATTAATTGTATTGTGCGTAAATCCGTTGTCTGTTGTCTCTATTTACACACCACTTTGTAGCTTTTGTTATTTAATTTCAGAAAATAAATACCAGGCCGAGTGGGTATAAAAAAGCGTCCTTGCACCAAATTTCCCGACCAAACAACTTCGCCTGTTAGCGAAAAAAGTTTAACATTGCCTGTTGATTTTGGCAGTGTAATAAAAATGCCTTGCTGATTAGAACTGAAAATTATGCCATCAGCAATTATTTGTGTATTGTTTACTTGTTGGTTTTCATTATCAGATTTTGTCCAACCAGCATCGCCTTTAATCACCATAGGACGATGATCAGCATTGCTTTTGTTTTGAGCCGTAAAGTTCATAACAAAAAGCAAAAAGCAAAATATCAATATACTAGTCTTCATCTGTTTATAATTATTTATCGCTTTTCATTCGTTTCGGGTAATCGATAGTGTAATGCAATCCGCGACTTTCTTTGCGGCGAAGTGCATGTTTAATTATCAGATACGCTACGCTGATAACATTTCGCAATTCACATATTTCGCGTGATACAACCGAACGATCAAACAAATCTTCTGTTTCGCGAAAAAGAATTTCCAACCTACTCATGGCACGTTTCAAACGTAAATTCGAGCGAACAATTCCTACATACGTGCTCATTATTTGTTCCACTTCTCTAAAACTTTGAGTAATCAAAACCATCTCCTCGGGTAGTTTTGTACCATCATCGTTCCAATCAGGAATAAATTCGTTAAAACTAATACCACTTAATACAGATGTAGCATGTTTTACAGCCGCATCCGAATACACCAACGCTTCGAGCAATGAATTAGAAGCCAGCCTATTAGCCCCATGCAAACCAGTACATGTACATTCACCGGCAGCATATAAACTTTTTATGGTTGTACGGGAATGTTCATCAATTACTATGCCACCACAAAGATAATGCTGAGTTGGCGAAACTGGTATCATGTCTTTGGTAATATCGAACCCGAGTGATAAGCATTTTTTGTAAATATTCGGGAAATGCTCTTTTGTTTCGTCGGCATTTTTGTGTGTTACATCCAAATAAACGAACTGATGTCCACGAATTTTCATTTCATTGTCAATTGCGCGTGCCACAATATCACGCGGTGCCAATGACCCGCGCTCGTCGTATTTTTGCATAAATTCACGTCCATCCTTACAACGTAATACCGCTCCATAGCCACGTATGGCTTCGGTTATCAAAAATGTTGGTCGTTCGCCGGGATTATAAAGCCCAGTTGGATGAAACTGAACAAATTCCATGTCCTGAATAACGCCTCGTGCACGATGAACCATAGCTATACCATCGCCAGTAGCTATTTCGGGATTAGTAGTGGTGGCATAAACACTACCAATACCACCCGTAGCTAGCAGTGTGATTTTGGCTAAAAATTTATGAATATGATTTGTTTCCTCATTTAATACATACGCTCCGTAACATTCGATATTGGGTGTATGCTGCGTAACTACCTCACCCAGATGATGTTGCGTAAGAATTTCGATAGCAAAATGATTTTCAAAAATTTCGATATTTTTGTTATCAGCAATTTTCCGAATCAAACTTTGTTGCATCTCATAGCCAGTATTGTCTTTGTGATGCAAAATACGAAATTCGGAATGTCCGCCTTCTTTGTGTAAATCAAAAAGCCCATCTTCTTTTTTATCAAAATTAACTCCCCATACCAATAAATCATCAATTTGAGCTGGAGCTTCTTGAATTACCTTTCGAACAGCCGCTTCATCACAATGTCCGTCGCCAGCTATGATTGTATCCTGAATATGCTTTTCGAAACTATCAGGCTTGTATGTTACAGCAGCAATGCCGCCTTGTGCATAAGCTGTGTTTGTTTCGTCGAGCTTTGCTTTACTAATAAGAGCCACTTTTCCGTAACGCGAAGCTTTAATGGCAAAACTAATTCCTGCCAAACCACTTCCTATTACTAAAAAATCAAACTTACGAGTCATATTATTGATGTGGTAATGTGAAAATTATCAAATTGACTTCACATACGCTCTACGACGTTTGTGGTTTACGTTTTCGAAACTACCCCACTGCGACGACATTTTGGTATTTGTTTCCAATTCCGGATTCGATTCGGCAAACTTATATCCATTTTTGGCTGCATTTGGCATAATATCGGCAAACATGATTGAATTCACTCCTTTGTTTTGATAATCGGGATGAACGGCCATAAGATACAAATCAACTACCGTGTTTTTGTTTAACGCCCTCAACATATAATACCAACCTAGCGGAAATAAATGCCCTTTGGCTTTTTGCAAAGCTTTTGTAAAACTAGGCATGGCAATTCCAAGCGCCACCACATCATCTTTTTCGTCAACCACAATTGAAATAGTATCCAAACGGAAAAAGCTGAAATACAACTTAATATAAAATGCAATTTGTTTTTCGTTGAGTTTTGTAAAACCATACAAATGCTGATAACAAAGATTGAGCAAATCGAAAATTTTAAGAGAATAATTATCAACTACATCTTTGCGCGATTTAAAACGTAATGACCGAAGGTTGTATTTTTGTTTTACAATTTCGGCAATTCTGAAAAACTTTTCGGGAAATTCATCAGGAATGGTTATCAAATATTCATTCCAATCAATATCTTTTACAAAGCCATAATCCTCAATATGTTGCACATAATACGGATAATTATAAATAGTAGCAAGTGTACCAACCTGATCATAACCCGATATTAACAAACCTTCGGGATCGAAATCGGTAAAGCCTAAAGGCCCATTTAGTTCATGCATTCCTTTGCTTTTTGCCCATGCTGAAGCTGTATCGAACAATACTTTTGAAACTTCTTTGTCGTCGATAAAATCGACCCAACCGAATCGTGCTTTTTTCTCTTTCCAAGTATCGTTACCTACAGGATTGATTATACAAGCAATACGACCCACAATTTTACCTTCTTTTTTAGCAACGTAATAAGCGGTTTCGCAAAACTCTAGTGCAGGATTTCCTTTTGATAAGTTCAATAAGTCGTCCATCATCAATGGAGGTGCCGCAAATTCGCAATCCTTATACAGATTTATCCCAAACCATATAAATTTCTTTAACTCGCTCTTTGTCTTAACCTCTTGTATTTCAATTGCCATATTATTAATTTTTAGTTACAAAACTGATTAATCAGCATGTAAAGGAACGAAATTACTTTGAAAAATGAAAGATTTTGCAGTATTTTATTTGCAAATATGTTGTTTTTTTATTTGACTATTAGTCGATGCAATTACTATTTACGCTTTATCATAAAGTAGCCAAAGGCAGCTATCGCCATGACTACAATGGATAATAAAAAGCTGTACATGAATATATTAGTATATAAAGTTATAAAGTTCGTAAAGTTATAAAGATTTTAAAGTTAGCAACCATATATAATTATCATTTTCGCCGTTTGAGAAGCACCACATTCTCCACATGGTGTGTATGCGGAAACATATCCACCGGTTGCACTGCGCTAACTATGTAATCAGCATCAAGCAAACTAAGGTCGCGCGCTTGTGTGGCGGGATTGCAACTTACATACACAATGCGCTTTGGAGCTGCAAAACGAATGGCATTAATCACATCGTCGTGCATACCAGCACGTGGTGGATCGGTAATAATCACATCCGGTTTACCATGTGTTTCGATAAAAGCGGCATTTAAAATATCTTTCATGTCGCCAGCAAAAAACAAGGTATTCAAAATATTATTGATAGCAGAATTTACTTTGGCATCCTCAATGGCTTCGGGCACATATTCAATTCCTATCACTTTTTTGGCTTGATGCGAAACAAAATTAGCAATTGTTCCGGTTCCTGTATATAAATCGTAAACCAATTCGTTACCGGTGAGTCCCGCAAAGTTTCGCGCCACTTTGTAAAGTTCGTAAGCTTGTTCCGAATTAGTTTGATAAAAAGATTTTGGACCTATTTTAAATTTCAAACCTTCCATTTGCTCATAAATGCATTCGGCACCTTTGTAAACCAATATTTCCTGATCGGTTATTGTATCGTTGGCTTTTGAATTTATAACGAAAAGTAAAGATGTTATTTGTGGAAATTCAGTAGCAATATGTTCTAGAAGTGCATTCTGAGCTTCAATATCTTCGTAATAGAAAATCACGATAACCATTAACTCGCCTGTAGAAGTAGTGCGTATCATCAGCGTGCGTAAAAAACCTTCCTGAGCACGTAAATCGAAAAAAGTCAAGCCTTTTTCCAAAGCATAGCGGCGTACTTCATTGCGTATTGCATTAGAATCTTCGGTCTGTAACCAACATTTATTAATATCCAACACTTTATCAAAAGCACCTGGTATATGAAATCCTACGGCATTCATGGTTTCAAATACTTTTTCTTCGGCAATTTCTTCGTTGGTGCGCCAGCGTTTGTTCGAAAATGTGAATTCTAATTTATTACGGTAAAACTCCGTACGTTTTGAACCTAGAATAGGCGTTATTTCCGGTAAATCAATCTTTCCTATACGAGTCAGATTATCAACAACTTGCTTTTGTTTGAATCGGATTTGTTCGGCGTAAGGGAGTGTTTGCCATTTGCAACCACCGCAAATGCCATAATGCTCGCAAACAGCTTTGGTACGGTTGGGCGAATAGCTGTGAAAAAAGATAGGACGCGCCTCCATAAAACTACTTTTCTTGCGCGTAACCTGCAAATCAACCACATCGCCCGGCACAACATGAGGCACAAAAACAACAATATCATTCACTCGTGCAATAGCCTTGCCCTCGGCAGCAATATCAGTAATAGTTATGTTGTTGAAAATTGGATGCGGTTTTTTATTTTTTGCCATGTAATGTTTGAAAATTTATTTAAGTCACAAAAATACTACTTTTTACTACATTTCGAAGCATAATGAAGTAGTTTAACCCAATTTTTCGGCATTTCCATATCACAAATTAGCTCTTTACGTGTAAAGTTTCCGGGATTAAATGCAAATCCAGTTCTACTATTAAGTTGTTCCAAATTATCTAAAGCCACCAATCCCCGAGCTGCAATCAAAGCAAAAATAGGTTTAAAGGCACGTTTATCCGCATTTTTGTAGTCTAAATTTTCAATTTGATAAAAAATTAGCTGCTGCAAATCAACATATATGCCTCGTAGGCTTTGAATGGAAGTGGCATTGGTAGCAAGCGTAGAAATCCCTTCCGTTAAATCTTTGTAAATATCAAAAATATCATTTTCGAGTTGACCGATAGCTCCGATATTGAAAAAAAGTGCATCTTCGGCCTCGCTCACATTTCCAGCAAAAGATCGCCTGTAAAGCTGCATGGTATAACCACCTTTATTAAATGTAATTTCTTGTATTTCGCTGTTGGTGAGCAATGGCGAGCGTTGTTTGCGACTACTCACTTGCGATTCGAAAACTCGATTAACAAGTATCTCAATATCACTTTCATCATGAATATGTGATTTAAACAAATCGAAAAGCTGGAGTAATACTTGATCTAATTCGGAAAACGACTCAGCAGATTTAGAATTGTGAATAAGTGCACGAATGGCATCGTCAGTATGTTTTTCCGAATCAAATAAATCATCGAATAAACCCGTCATGCTTCCCAGAAAAGTGATTGCTGCACGTTCATCAGAGCTAAGTTTCCGACCACGTAATATTGCATAAGATTCGCCAATAAAAACAGGAATATAAAGGCCATACAGGTGTAAGCGCTGTGAATTTTGGTGTGAAAGCCGTTCGCTAAAATGCTTTAAAAGTGTTGCTGATGTTTTCCTTTGATTGCGAAGTGCCAACCAAAGTTTTGGAAATAAAACCACAATCCCAATTATATTTCGAACTGAACTCATGCAAAAACGTATAGATTTATACGCAAATATACGGATTTAATAGCACAAAGGCGAAATCAATCAAAAAATATACAATGCCAGTAAAACCCATCATCTAAATATCAATGTATGTAATTCAATTAAAACATACTATTAAATCCATTTAATTAAGTTGAAAATGGTACTATTATTAAATAAATTACTAATTTTGCAGTCCATTTCAATTATTCTGAATATTCTAAGTGAGTTAGATTATATTAAAATAGACAATCTAAGTGAGTTAGATTTTAATAAAAAAATAAAACTAGCAACAGCAATTGTTGCAATAAATATTGTTTATAAACATTTCAAACTTAATTAAAATATATAATTAGCTAATAATTAAACACATACAATAAAACAAATTCTCACCCATTTATAATCCCCAATATGAAGAACAAATATAAAGATCTAATTGAACAAACATTTGAATTTCCGAACGAAGAATTTGATGTAGTTGAAAACGAACTTGAATGGTTCGATGTACCTTTAATGGACATTATAAAACAGTACGGAACTCCTTTACGAATTGCCTATATGCCAAAAATTGGTATGAATATTCAAAAAGCCCGACGCATGTTTAATGTGGCAATGGCCAAGGTGGATTACAATGGCGATTATAATTATTGCTACTGTACTAAAAGCTCCCATTTCTCATTTGTAATGGAAGAAGTACTTAAAAACGGTGTTCACTTGGAAACTTCGTCGGCATTCGACATTAATATTATGGAGTCCTTGTACGAGCAAAAATTACTCAAAGCAGATACTTATGTAATTTGCAACGGGTTTAAACGTCCACAATATGTTGAAAATATTCAGAACCTTATGCGCTCTGGATTTACCAATGTAGTGCCTATTCTCGACAATAAATTTGAACTTGATATTCTTCTAAAAAACTTCGAATTAAAGTTCAAAGTAGGCATACGAATTGCAGCCGAAGAAGAACCTAAATTCGACTTTTATACTTCGCGACTAGGCATTCGCTACAAAGATATTATACCTTACTATCTTAAAAACATAGCTAATAACCCGCAAGTAGAACTTAAAATGCTTCATTTCTTTATAAATACAGGCGTAAAGGATACTGCTTACTATTGGAATGAATTGAATAAAGCAGTTAACTTGTATTGTGAACTCAAAAAGAAATGCCCTGAATTAGATAGCTTAAACATAGGTGGAGGCTTCCCAATTCAAACGCATTTGGATATGAGTTACGATTACGAATACATAGCCGAAGAAATTGTAGCTCAGATTAAAACTATATGCAAGCAAAACGGAGTACCTGAACCACATATATTTACTGAGTTTGGCTCGTATACCGTCGGCGAAAGTGGTGCAATGCTTTATTCTATTGTAAATCAGAAGAAACAAAACGACCGAGAACTGTGGAATATGATTGACAGCTCGTTTATGACAACCTTACCTGATACGTGGGCAATCAATCAGCGTTTTGTGTTTTTGGCTATTAATAATTGGGATTCGGAATACGAACGGGTGAATTTAGGTGGATTAACTTGCGATAGCGAGGACTTTTACAATGCTGAGGTTCACTCCAATGCCATTTTCCTCCCTAAAATGCAAGAAGAGCGCGAACAATATATCGGATTCTTCCATACGGGTGCCTATCAAGAATCGTTAAGCGGTTTCGGCGGCATTCAACACTGCCTTATTCCGGCCCCAAAACTGGTAATTATTGATAAAGATGAAGATGGTGAGTATTTTACAAAACTTTTTGCCAAAGAACAGAGTTATAAGTCAATGTTAAAGATTTTGGGGTATTAAAATGAAACTCGTATCTTTACACTCCAAACACGAAATTAAATTTTTATGAACAAAAAAAATCTATTATTAGTACTATTGGTTTTTGTGTCCTTAGTTGTGGGGCTAGTACTAGGCAATATGCTATCTTCACGTTCAAACTTGCGCAATGCCAATTCGTTACGTGGAATTTTGTCGGGCATTAATGGTAATAAAATTGAAGAAGTGCTTTCGATGATAGATGGAAAATACGTTGATTCAACCGACATTCACGCTATGAGCGAAGCGGCTGTTGAGGACTTGATAACTAAACTCGACCCACATTCGGTTTACGTACCAGCATCCGACCTCGAAGCCGTAAATAGTCAGCTCGAAGGTAGCTTTAGTGGCATAGGTGTACAATTTAATATTCAGAACGATACCATTATGATTGTATCGGTTATCAGTGGAGGACCTTCGGAAAAAGTAGGATTGCTCGCTGGCGACCGTATAATAATGGTTAACGATACGTTGTTTACAGGCAAAAAGATAAACAACGAAAAAGTAATGAAAAAACTTCGTGGCAAAGAAGATACGAAAGTGAAAATTGGTGTAAAACGCTTTGGCACAAAAGAGGTTTTGAAATACACGGTAACACGTGGTAAAATTCCTGTAAATTCGGTTGATATAGCCTATATAATAACTCCTGGAGTTGGTTTTATTAAGGTAAATAAATTTGCCGAAACTACTTATTCCGAATTTTTGAATGCCATTGCAAATCTGCGCGCAAAAGGTGCTAAAAAGTACATTATTGACTTACGTGAGAATAGTGGCGGACTTATGGATCAGGCCATAAATATGATAAACGAATTTTTAGCCAAAGGCCAATTAATTGTTTATTCCGAAGGTAAAGCTTACAAACGATTTGAAGCAAATGCTGATGGAAAAGGAAGTTGCATAAATGCTCCTATTGTTGTATTAATCGACGAGTTTTCGGCATCGGCTAGCGAAATTTTTGCTGGCGCAATTCAAGACAATGACCGAGGAACAATTATTGGACGTCGTTCGTTTGGTAAAGGTTTGGTACAGCAGCAATACGCATTATCCGATGGGTCGGCACTCCGACTTACCGTAGCACGTTATTATACTCCTTCGGGACGTAGCATTCAAAAACCCTACGTAAAAGGAAAAGCCGAAGACTACGAAAATGATATTATGAATCGTTATTTGCATGGCGAGTTCGACAGCAAAGACAGCATAAAAGAGGCTAAAACAAAAAAATATAAAACCCTGAAAGGTAGAACTGTATATGGCGGAGGTGGCATTATGCCCGATATTTTTGTTGCACGCGATACCACAGCATACACACCATACCTAAATCAAGCTTTAAACTACGGTTATTTATATCAATTTGCATTTAAGTATACCGATGCTAACCGAAAAATGTTGAGTTCCTTTAAAACATGGCAAGCAATGAATGTACACTTAAGCAAACAAGCATTACTAAATGAGTTTACGGCTTATGCAGCCCAAAAAGGACTTGCTCCAAACCCAAAACAGATTAACATTTCCAGAAAATTAATTGAAACTCAAATCACATCATACATAACCAGAAATGTGTTGGGCGACGAAGGTTTTTATCCGCTTTTTTACAAAGATGATAGCACCGTACTTAAAGCGGTGGAAGTTTTAGCAAAAGCAAAATAAAAAACAACACATGTCAATTTCCCAACAAAAACCAACGTACTCGACACATATCTTATCAAACGGTTTGAGAGTTATTTTCAAACCTGATAATTGTGCTGTGACCTACTGTGGTATAGTCATTAACACGGGCTCGCGCGACGAAGCTGAGAACGAACAAGGCATGGCTCATTTTATTGAGCACATGCTCTTTAAAGGCACTTCCAAACGCCGCTCGGGACACATTATCAATAGGTTGGAACATGTTGGTGGTGAATTAAATGCGTTCACTTCCAAGGAGGAAACAGTTGTTTTTGCTACCGTACTCAACGAATATACCGAACGTGCCATTGAATTGTTGGCCGATATAACCCTTCATTCTGTTTTTCCGCAAAAAGAAATCGAAAAAGAGGTGGTAATTATTATCGACGAAATTCAATCGTACAACGATAGTCCGTCCGAACTTATTTACGACGATTTTGAAGAGTTACTATTCCAAGGTCACAATTTGGCTCATAATATACTTGGAAGTCCACAAATTCTCGAAAAATTAACCACCGAAAAATCAGTTGATTTTACAAGCAGAAATTATATACCTGCCGAAATGGTTCTTTTTGTTAGTGGAAATTTAAATTGGGAACAACTGAAGCGTTGGGCAAAAAAACACCTGGAAACCACAAATTCTCAAACAGAGAAACAAGTCCGCATAGCTCCAGGAGCATATAAACCAGCACGTAAGATCATTGAAAAAAATACACACCAAGTGCATTTTATACTTGGGAATATTGCCTACAATTTGTATAATCCAAAACGAATGGGATTATACCTCCTCAATAACATATTAGGTGGACCAGGCATGAATAGTTTACTCAATCTTTCGCTTCGCGAAAAACATGGATTGGTGTACAATGTAGAATCAAGCTTCCAGCCATTTACCGATACCGGTATGTGGACTATTTACTTTGGCTGTGATCCCGACAACGCTGCACGTTGTGAGCAATTGGTTTACAACGAATTAGAAAAACTTCGCACACAAAAAATTAGCGAATCAGCTCTCAAAAAATACAAACTGCAGCTTATGGGTCAAATGGCTATAGCTTCGGAAAACAAAGAAAATTTAGCATTGAGTCTCGGCAAAAGCTTTCTGCGATACGGAAAGGTTGACGAATTGGAAAAAGTTCGCGAAATGATTCATGCCATAAGCGCCGAACAATTACAGGAGATAGCGCAAGAGATTTTTGACCCTACCAAGTTCAGCACACTTATTTACAAATAATACATGACACTGGACGATTACATACTGGCCTGTACCGACAAAGAGCCGGAATACTTGGCAAAAATTAACCGAGCAACCCATCTGCGCATGATTAATCCGCGCATGCTTTCGGGACATTTACAAGGACGAGTTTTGGCAATGTTTTGCAATATGATTCAACCACAATGCATTTTAGAACTAGGTACATTTACAGGCTACTCAGCACTTTGCATGGCCGAATCCTTACCCGAAAATGGCGTTTTGCACACCATTGAATGCGATGACGAATTAGAAGATTTTATTTTGGCGAATTTTAAAAGTGTAGAGCACGGAAGTAAAATTAAACTCCATATAGGCGAGGCACTAAAAGTAATTGAAACGCTCGATTGCACTTTCGATTTAGTATTTATCGATGCCGACAAACGTGAATACACCGCTTATTACGAAGCCGTTTTACCCAAACTCAAAACAGGAGGTTTTATATTGGCCGACAACACCTTATGGGATGGCAAAGTGCTAAAAACCGCCGACGAAAACGACCGACAAACCATCGAAATTCAACACTTCAACAGCCTAATTGCAACCGACGAACGCATTGAAAAAGTTATGCTTCCGCTGCGTGATGGACTTACAATAATCCGAAAAAAATAAGATTAAACAACCTTGTATGCAAGCAGGCAAGAACTACTCACAACAAAGGAGAGTAATTCTTTGCAAGCAATGCGACAAAGCTGAGCGAGCTACACTAGCCGTTGGTGCAAAACAACGATGCACAATTTCCATTTTTACGGAGAACAGCGCAAAACTTGAAGGCTACATGGAGTGGTAGTGTAAACCTTCGCCAACATAATAATACCTGTTTTTGATTTTTGACTTAATATCTATAGTTTTATCAATGACACTCCACAATGATACACTTGAGCCTGTTATAAGACCACCAAAGAAGGTGTAAAGTGATCCTATAAAAATTCCTTCCCAAAGAACTATACTTTCTGAACTGACCAAAGCTGCCGCTAAAACAGCGCCACCGCTAATACCAACTAAACACCCCCCTACTATCGCGCAGGCATATCCAAATTTTGTAAGTATGTGTATAATTTTAGCTTTTGTCAATTCACCATTTAGCATTTGATAATTACCAGGAAATTCAAATTGTCTTTGTCTGGTTTCATTACGAACCAATTTCCGTTGAAGTTTCTTTATTTCTTTTGAAACACCGTAATTTAACCCTTGCATATCATCTTTTGCGAAAGCAATAAGTTCAGATTTGTCGGTTTGAACATAAATAGAATCACCTATACTATCAGTTACAAAACCTGTAATTATGGAATTACTAGACACATCATAAATCTCAACTTTTGTGTCCTGTGCGTTTACTATTATTATTGTCAATAATAATATAAGTGTTGAATAAAATTTTATCATATTCTTTAATTTTAGTTTAATAATTCGTTCTTACTTTCCCCAAGTCTTGATACAATATGCATCAGTACAGCTATGACTGACGATAGTTCAACTGTTTCAATATTTAATTTCAAAAGTGAGAATTTTGTATAATTATTTGCATTTGTATAAGCATATTTTCCAGCTCCACTAATCGTATATCCAATTTCACGACTTTCGTTTGGTAAGTATATAATCCACAATATTTTCCCTTTTTCAATATAAAATGCAATTAAGTAATTGAATGCATTGATTGATTTTTTTATCGCTATTCTTTTTTCACCACCTCTACTTTTTGTTCTTTATAAGTATTCTCATCTTGCAAAAGTGCGGTAACTTTATCGTTTACAAACACAATACGATAGGTTATAAAGAAGTTTTCGAAATATGAAATTACAGATTTGTAGAAATACTCTTCCACAAATTCCTGTTTGTCGTTGGTGTAAAACGATAATTTATATGGTTGCTCCAGAATCTTCTTTACATCATATTTGGTCATACCGGGCTTTATCAATTCAATTTTTGAATAAAATGAATTGTTTCTAAAGGAGATTTGTTTGCCGTATACTGCAGTGGCACTAACGAATAAAAATACAATCAGAATTAGTTTGATGCCGGCTGATTTGAAATTTGAATTGAACGCTTTCATAAATTTTTATTTCTTTTAAAAATTACTTATAATGAATATCCAACCTTAACCATTAATCCTGAGTTGATATTGCCATAATAGATTTGAGTAAATGCTTTTAACCCTAAAAGTAAACGGGGTGAAAGTTTGACAGTGTTTTCCAAAATTACGTTTACACCAAAGCTTTTTTCGACAGGAAAATCATAACGTGAATACTCTTTCCCGTTCAATAAGGTATAGCGCTCAGATTCAAACGATCTTGTATATTCAAGAAATGAAGCACCAAGTCCGATACGAAAATCCATCGATTTATTGTTCCGAAAAGGTGAATAAAACATATTCAAATTACCTTGAATATAATGTGCTATATCATCAACGCCATAATTGCTATTTGCAACACCGATAGAAGGACTTATCGCATAATGACTGTTTATACGATAGTTTAACTCGTTTTCGAACGCAGTTGTCAACATATCACCGGAACCAACAAGCGAAGAGCCCATACCTAAACGGAGATCAATTTTGGAAGCATTTTCTTGCGAAAACAATGAAAGTGAAAGTGTTACTGACAGAATAAAAATAATTTTTCTCATAAATTTGTTGTTTTAAAAATTAATAAATGCTTGTATTGTTTTAAAAATTTGTATCGATTTCGGATTTGAGATATGCTTCGATAGAAGCAGGAAGTTTCAGTTTAAAAGATTTAATGTCAATTACCATATCCGCCATATATATAGCTATCAAAACTTAGTGATTCTGGTAAATCAAATACTTTTGAGCTGCTGGTGTAGCTTCCAAATATGCCTAAGCCGTTTTGAATATTCGAATATATCTGTACAGGTTCTGAGAAAAAATCTTCACCGCTTTGATTCGCAGCTATCGTTTTCAGATAATGATAATACGACTCCGAAATGCTTTGTAATACTACAATCAACTCTTGCCTAGTAATTGTATCAGTACCTATAGTTGTTGGTTTTGATGTGTTTGGCTTTTTAATGAGCTTTGTTCTTTGGAAGTAAGCACGGGTTTTTAGTTCGTAGGTTTTACCATCAAATAGTTGGTCGTTAAATTCGTTGTACAGATAATACGAACTTATTTCGCCCAAAATATCTGTATTGTTACTACCAAAAACTAAATCGTCGGATGAAGAATTAACCGTATTTTCAACAACCTTTCCGTCCGTGTAATACGATTTGGCTTTCAGCACCAATCGGTAATAATTTTTTACGTTTGGTGCATCTTTGAACCGAATACGTAAATCCAAACCTGTCGAATATACAAAACCTGATGTATCAGCAATATAGGGCCCACCATTTCTGCTACTGTACGAAACTTGAGGATATACACCAAGCGAAACACTCGATGAGTCGATACCAATAATTGCTTGTTTGGGAGCAATGTTGGTAGTGGCAGTAACTTCACCTAATTGTGGCGAGTTGGCTACAAATTTTAGCATATCGTTTTCTTTCGGGAAGTAAGTGCCTGTATAATAGCCATTCGTGCCCGGATTCAACTTTTCGACAAAAATATTATTTACAAATAATTTTATTTCGGCGTTGGTAATGGTATCAAATTTAGTATCATCGTCCAAAAAGAATTTACTGCGCGTAAGTAGTACTTTAACCACCGAATCGGGCGTTACAAAGCTGTTCAAAACTAACATGGGTTTTTGTTGCTCGCCGTTAAATTCAATGTCGTTGGTACACGAAAAGGATAAAATACTAAGGGCTATAATTATTAAAATATGGAATGCTTTCATTGAGAATGTTTTTTAAAAAAATTAGAACTTATAACTGTAACTTACAGAAGGAATAAATGGGAAAATGGTGATTTTTTTAAGCGATTTCTGAGCTGTAGTAAAACCATTTGGTGAATACATATAATCGTAATCAGGATATACAAAAAACGGATTCATTTGATTGTAAGCATTATACACACCAAAGCTCTAGGTGCGTATGCCATGTTTTTTCTGTTTATGAACATTGGCTCCCAAATCTAACCTGTGGTACGAAGGCATCCGATAATTGTTGCGTGCACTTAAATGTGGCAATGAATTGCTTCCGTAAAAAAAGTTCACACTTTCGGGCAATATTGGTTGGCTATAGTTTTGCAAGGCCAGTGAGCCTGCATTTCCGGTGCTATACACCCATGTAGCAGCAATGTCAAACTTTTCGCTGAATTTATGTGCCACTACCAAACTTATATCGTGTCGGCGGTCGAACTTTGCAGGAAACACTTTCCCAAAATTAATTTCTTGTCCTGGCCGGTCAAACAAACGCTCAGTTTTCGACCATGTATAACCCACCCAACCAGTGGTTTTGCCAACTGTTTTTTGTGCCAGAAACTCTACGCCATACGCCCAACCACGCCCTGAGCTTACTTTGTCTTCCCAACCCGATGACGACGATAAAAACGAAGCACCATCTTTGTACTCAATCAGGTTATTCATCGATTTGTAATAACCTTCGATGGATAAATCGAATAGTTTACCTAATTCGTAAAATACGCCAGCTGAGTATTGATGCGACCGCATAGGTTCAATACGCTTGGTAACCGGCACCCAAAGGTCGGTAGGCAAACTCAGGCTCGAATTGGATAGCAAATGAATGTATTGACTCATGGAAGAATACGACGCTTTAACCGAAAGTAAATCGGAAAGCAAAGCCCGCACACTCAATCGAGGCTGCAGCGAATGATAAAACTGGTTTTGAACATAAAATGCAGAGTAATGCAAACCTGCATTGAGTTTCAAAAATGAGTTTAACGTGATATTATCTTCCACGTAAAGTGATGCTTCGTGTGCTAAAATGTTGGCATCGCCAAAAGTGGTGTCTCTGTTTTGAGTTATACTATCGTTTTGCGATTTTGTTTTAAATACTTGAACGCCGGGTTTAAACCCATGATTGGTATAGTTGGCACCAAACTTTACTTCGTTAGCCGTGTTCGGCGAGTAATCAAAATCAACTTTTAATCCCATGTCTTCGATACCCGAATTGTAAGCAACCGACATTTTTTCGAATTTATACGATGGCGGATTTTTCACAGTTTCCTCTTCGGTGCTACCAACCAGCATATTAAATCGATAGCGCGAGTAAGAGGCTGTGGTATTCATAAATAGTTTGTTGTTGATAATGCGATTCCAACGCATAGCCGTAATCAAATTTCCCCAGTTCCAGTCGAGTTGCATTCTGCTTTCGTTGGAGGTGTTTGACTGAACATTGTAACTGTCCTGAAAATCGCTGTAAACCACATCGTCGCCCATATATGCACTTAAATACAGGCGGTCTTTGTCGCTAAATTTATGACTTACTTTTGCATTCAAATCGTAGAAATAATAGCCCGCTTTTACATCGCCTCCGACTGCGTTTTCAGCTTTGGCAGCTAACTTAATGGCTGGTTGTGCCAATATATCCAAATAGGTGCGGCGAGCAGAGATATTAAAGGTTGTTTTATCGGAAAATAGCGGACCTTCGAGGTTAATTTTCGAAGATATCAATCCCACCGTTACATTTCCTTTTAGTTTTTGGTTATTTCCATCGTTCATCCTGATATCTACGACCGACGAAAGTCGGCCGCCAAATCGTGCCGGGAAACCGCCTTTGTATAGCGTTACGTTTTTAATGGCATCGGCATTGAAAGCCGAGAAGAAACCCGCAGCATGATTTACGTTGTAAATAGGCACACCATCGAGCAGAAAAAGATTTTCGTCGGGTCCACCACCACGCACATAAAATCCGGCAGAACCTTCAGTTCCTGCTTTTACTCCGGGCAGCAACTGAAGCACTTTTATCACATCCGTTTCGCCAAAAAGCACAGGAACCGATTTTATCAAACTCACAGGTACTTCGATGGTACTCATTTGGGAGCCTTTTACACCAATTTCCCTTTTTGTACCCAAAACTGTAATTTCCGACAGCGTAGTATGTTGTTTCAACCGTATGTTTATAACCGTATCTTTGGTTAGTTTAAAATTCAGACTTTGCGCACTGTAGCCAATATACGAAAACTGCATTGCCACGCTTCCCCGAGGCAAAGTGATGGAGAAAAATCCGTAATCGTTAGTTACAGCCCCTTTTTTAGCATTGCTATCGAATACCGAAGCATTGATTAGCGTTTCGTTTGTTGCACCATCGGTAATATAACCACTGATAGTAGCATTTTGACTAAAAACGCTGGTTGACAACAAAATACAAAATAATAGATAATTTAGTTTGTTCATGAAAGGAATAAATGTTTGATTAATATGTTTGAAAATTTAAATTTTTATATCGACTTCTAGTTTGAGATGTGCTTCGAAAAACTCAGGATACCCAACTCTGAAGTTGAAAGGTAAGATATTGAAAGCTGTTTTTTGATTCTTAGTTATCAATCGGAAACCTCCACCAAAGTTTCCACCTAAATGATAATCGTGCACATAATGTGAGTTTTGGGTATTGGAACTGCCGTATCCATTGCCATAGCCTGAATAACCTCCATAATCATAATAACCTCCACTTCCTACATATCCTTGTGTTTTTCCTGCTTCAATTCCGGCATAAATAACCACCGAGAAGCGTTTAATACGGATTAAATCATAGTTTAAATTGGCATTTAAATTAATCGAATTAAAATACTGGTCGGCTTGGTCGGTTATAAACATAGGACTGTAAAAACCGAGACTCAAATTAGGATTAAAACGCAATCGGTCTTTCCAGATATCACGCTGATAACCCACCGAATACATCGTACCCGTCCCTATGCAGTTTTCACTTTGCGACATGCCCACACCCACACCAAATTTAAATGATTGGTTTTTAGACTCCTGCGAATTTACAATTAAAGTTGCAAACAGAAAAATGGAAATTAGAATTGTTTTAAAGTTCATTTGATTTATGATGATTTCGAGGGTGAATAAATAATAAAATTACAGCTCAAAACCGATAAACCAATCCAAATCCATACTCCTGATTTTTCATGTTTGGTTTAATATATATGTTTTCAGCTTTCGAACTTTTTGATAAGTTTATTTTTGTGTACTTTGGACAAAACAAACCAATTACAGCGCCTATTCCGGCAGAAGCAATAGTTAATCCTGCCGTTACCGGAAATGCAACTTTAAATGGTATTGGGTTTTCGTTTTCGGCATTCGCCCATAATAAAGCTAATAAACTACTAAACAGACCTACTGACCCTCCAACTATTGCATATTCTGCAACTAATTTTCCATTCATTTTCCAAATATTTTTAACTTGCGAAATATCCATTGTCGAATATTGATTTGTTTGTTTATCCAAAAACGATAAAGTTGTATCGTTTACAATCGACACAACGTTAAGTTTAATCAATTTTCCACTTTTTGTTTCAATTTCAACCTTTTCGAAAACAGATATGCTGTCTGAAGTATTTTGAGCTGAAATTGATGCAAAAAATACAAAAGCGATAAGTAGAATCAGCATGCGTTTCATAATAAATTCAAATTATAATTGTTTTTAGAATATGTGTACCTTCTCATTTTGACATACGGAAACTCATTCCGACAACAAAATCGCTATTGTTAAGCAGCAAATTTCCAGACTGTTGCAGGAAGACAGAAAACCTATCGTAGGTATATATGATATTTGATGAATAACCAAAGTCGAAAAACACACTTGGGTATGAAGTTACGAAGCCACCAGAGAAATTAAACCCTATACTGCTCTTTTTAAAATAATAATCGGCTCCAAATGTCTGACTTATAGTGGTAGTGACAAAATTATTGATGATTCCCAAAGCTGCCAATTGTTCGTTTTTGTAACGTGCATATTCGCCATTTTCGTATAGTACCGAAAACCGTCCGCCAATGGGACGCAGGGCAAACCTGCCAATAGGAATATTGAGCTGAACATCTGCACTCGTTCCAAAGCCATAGTAATTTTTGTTGTCAATATCTCGTAGATTATTGTTTAGATAATCCGCAATTTTAATATTTCCAACATAGGCAAAAGCCCCGTATGATGCATTCAAATATTTACGTGTATATGTTTGATAGATATTAACTTGTCCCAAATCATTACCAATAATGTCGTTATACATGTTTAGATAATGTGTGTTTGAATACTTACCACCAATATAATTGGATGTAAATGTGGTGTCGCGATGCATAGGTTTTGCAAACACAATTGGCTCTATGGTTGGATTAGCAACATACATTACAGAGCAGGATGTGCTTGATAAAATGACTGCAAAAAGCAGAGTGCTAATTGGGAAATGTTTTGTTTTCATATTTTTTATTCCTCGTTTACAATCGTATACCAACTAATAATTTCAAGGCATCATATCCATCAGTATTAATTAGATTATATTCGGCACCTATAATCCATTTATTGCGAAAGCAATATTGATATTGAAATGTAACTGTGGGTTCCAATCCGCTCTGAATATCGAGTTGAATTTTACGGGTCAAACCTCCAGTAAGATACGTTAATCCACTTATCATTTGATGGTGATAGCCTATACCGCCTCCAATTTTCAGACAGTGATTAGCTAATGCGGTAGTTTTTAAAAAGTCGAAAAGGCGAATATAGCCTTGTAAATTAATTCCATACATAGAATGTTCGTTGTAAAATTCTATATCTCTATCGGAAGTAAAAAGAGTTGATATATACCGATTATCTTCTTCGTACCAACCCAAAATCCTCCCTTCGGGCATTGTAGAACCAAAAGAGAAGGATGCAGCCAATTCGAATCCTTTTACTATTGGCATCGAAAGTTCGTTTGAGAATGCAAAGCCCGGATTTCCATTCAATAAACTCCCTACTCCAATTTTAAATTCGGGAGCAAAAACCTTTCTTTCATTTTTTTGTCCAAAAACAACAGTTGAAATCAAGAGAGATAGCGCCGCAATGGCAACTAATAAATTAGGTTTTATCACAAAATATTTATTAAAATTATTATTAATAGTTAGTAAACTTACTTCAGTCATTTTCAACACTATACATCAACCGATCCTGAATGCAATCTTGATTTTTGAGGTCGGAAACGCTGTCATGTTACTTAGTAGTTAATTTATATGACTTAATGTTGCTATTATTTTCACAAAAGTAATTTGTATTGTAGTATTAAACGAAAAGTTTGATAATATATTATACTTTTTTAATATGCACTTATTATACAAATATAGAAAATTCAATATATCTATATTTTCATATATTACTCATTTTATGCACTTTAAATCACAACAACAATTTCGTTTATATATAAGCTCTAATTCATCACAAAAACCGTTTTATACGTGTAGGCAGGTATATAGTGCTTTTAACCTGCTATACTTCAAACAGATACAAACAATAAGACAAATACATTTATACTGGTAAAGGCGTATATAAATAATGGAACAAAAAAACATCAATAACCAAATAAATCACACATATATTTGGTCAACTCAAATATTGTTCGTAGTTTTGCGAACTACAAACAACAATATAAATTTACATCAATGGAATATCTCAAAAACAAAGACTACTCAATTGATAACGAGCAGCTTGCACGCTTCGCAAAAGCCATGGGGCATCCGGCTCGTATTACCATTCTACAATTTCTCGCTTCGTTGGATTGTTGCTATTTTGGTGATATTCATAACGAATTGCCCATAGCCAAAGCCACCGTATCGCAACATTTAAAAGAACTCAAAGATGCAGGACTTATACAGGGTGAAATTGAAACTCCCAAAGTAAAATACTGCATTCATCGCGAAAACTGGGAAAAGGCACAACAATATTTCAACGCCTTTTTTGAAACAAAGAATGAAAAAGTTGGGTGCTGTTAGTAGACTATGGACAACAGACAACGGACAACGGACAACTGGTTTTCGACATAAAATCAAAGAATCATCATATTATCATATCATCACATCAATAACATGCATATTCAAATTCTGGGCACAGGCTGCTCCAAGTGTAAAACACTCGAAAAACTCACGCGCGAAGTGGTAGAACAAAACGGCATTACAGCCGAAATATCGAAAGTTGAAGACATTATGGAAATAATGAAATTCAATGTAATGACCACTCCAGCCATTGTAATTGATGGCAAAGTTGTTCTGAAAGGTCGTGTACCATCAGCTAGCGAATTAAAAGATATACTCACCAATAAAGTTTTTATGATATGAAAAAAATAATTGTTTTCGCATTGCTTTTTACAAGCATGTTGACTTTTGCTGCCACCAAAGTAGAGGTGTATTATTTTCATTATTCCCGCCGCTGTGCCACTTGCAATGCGGTAGAAGAAGTTACAAAAAAAACAATTTCCGAATCGTTTGCTTCGCAATTCAAAAAACGCGATATCACTTTCAAATCCATTAATCTCGACGATGACTCAAGTGAAACTTTAGAAAAAAAATGCAAAGTCGAAGGACAAGCACTTCTTGTAATGGGTAACGGAAAACGCATTGACCTTACCGAGAAAGCGTTTATGTACGCCCGCACCAGTCCTCAAAAGCTGAAAGCGGAAGTGAAAAAGGCGATTTCAATGTGCCAATAGTTCAATATGCCAATTTGCCAATATTTTAGAATTCAGTATTGACATATTAATCTCATTCTTGGAAGAGCCAAGCGGCAAAGCCGAGCGGGCAAATTAAATATTATGGAACTTCTGCAATCAATTCTCGACAATTCACAATATTCATTCGTTACGGCCATAATTTTGGGTTTAATGACTGCTATTAGTCCTTGTCCGCTGGCTACGAATATTTCGGCAATTGGATTTATTAGTCGCGATTTAAAAAACTCAAAACGGGTATTTATCAGCGGTTTAGTCTACACACTCGGACGAGTGATAAGTTACACTGGACTTGCGCTTATTCTGTTTTTTGGCGCCAGCAAAATGAACGTTTCCATGCTTTTTCAAGGTTGGGGCGAAAAATTACTTGGTCCGGTGATGATATTAATTGGACTGTTTATGTTGGATATCATTAAAATCAAATTTCCAGGCCTATCGGGATTGACAGATAAAATTGGCGATAAAAGTAAAGGCAGTTATTGGAGCACACTCTTGCTCGGGATGGTTTTTGCATTAGCATTTTGCCCCTATAGCGGCGTGTTGTATTTTGTGATGCTTATACCAATAACAGTAGCTAGTGCAAGCGGGCTGTATTTACCCATTTTATTTGCCATTGCTACAGCATTGCCTGTTATCATTTTTGCATGGCTACTGGCTTATGCGGTTGGTAATGTTGGTAAACTGTACAATCGGATCAAAACCTTTGAGCTTTGGTTTCGCCGTGTGGTATCAGTTATTTTTATTGGAGTTGGGATTTATTATGTGGCGACGTTTTATTTCTGACCTCTCCCTAACCCTCTCGAAAGGAGAGGGAAAATGTATTTTTTAAAATATTCTTAGGCAAATCAGGAAGTTCATTATGGAACAAAATAAAAAAACAAAACTTATTCTTTCGGTATCAGTAGCATTACCTGCATTAATATTGCTGTACATATACCTTCAACCACTCGTTGATAGTTTTACATACTGTTTATTAGGTTTTAAGGCCGATACACACTTGGGAACCTCTATCAATTTCTTCATTTACGATACCATAAAAATTTTGATTCTTTTGTTCCTTATTAGCTCGCTTATGGGAGTTGTAAATGCCTATTTCCCTATCGACCGACTTCGCACTTACCTGACAACAAAAAAACTTTACGGACTGCAATACTTTTTTGCTTCGTTTTTCGGCGCTATTACGCCATTTTGCTCTTGCTCTAGTATACCGCTTTTTATAGGTTTTGTAAAAGGTGGAATTCCACTGGGAGTTACATTCTCTTTTTTAATCACTTCGCCGTTGGTAAACGAAGTAGCAGTGGCTATGTTTCTGGGTCTCTTCGGACTAAAAGCTACACTGATATACGCCGGAAGTGGAATTTTAATGGGAATAGTTGGTGGATATATTCTTGGTAAATTTAAACTTGAACGCTACCTGAGCGATTGGGTAAAACAAATACAAGCCAGTTCCGAACAGGAGACGGAAGCGTGGGAAGCAGAAAAAACACCTTTTATCGATCGCTTACCTTATATAATTAAAGATGGTTGGGAAATTGTTCGTAAAGTATTGCTGTATGTGCTTATTGGCATTGGTATTGGAGCAGCCATGCACGGCTATGTACCCGAGAATTTCTTTGCCCAATACCTCTCAGCCGACAAATGGTATGCTGTTCCACTAGCGGTAATTCTAGGAGTACCCATGTACGCCAATGCAGCAGGAATTGTGCCTGTCATTCAGGTTTTTGTGGCCAAAGGCGTTCCACTTGGCACTGCCATAGCTTTTATGATGGCGGTGGTGGGACTTTCGCTCCCCGAAGCTACACTGCTCAAAAAAGTAATGACATGGAAGTTGATAGGCATTTTCTTTGGCTCAATAACGCTGTTTATCATTGTGCTCGGATATTTATTTAATATGATTCTTTGAAAAACCCATTGTAAGCACCTTTAATCTTACAACAGGTTTTCTCTTAACTCATCTTAGCGTACAATTCCGTTGCCCGACCAGTAAGGGTAACATGTTCATTCTATTGGCAACGGTGTTAAAGTGTCCTTCGAACTCGTCGCACATAAAACTACATATTTGCAATTATCGTAGGCGACGGTTGTAGACTAAAAATGCCCTTGACATTTCGCCTGCCTACTGCAGGTAGGACCGCAGGGAGAAATATAATATGCCTCTTCAAAACGCCGAAGGTGTTTACTGTGCATATCGAGTATTTCGAGATTCCGATTTATCGGAAACCCCCAATGAAATTGGGGGATGATACAAACCCCACCACCATACGACCCCGGCGGGGTCGAACAACAGCCTCAAGTGGCATTTCTTTTAATCTCTCACCAAAGTATTTTATTAATTGGCTAATTTCCAAGCCAGATAACTATCCCCAAAATCAATAGCATCGTGCAGATAAAAACCATTTCCGATAATCAATAAAATTTTATATATTTGCATCAAAATAAAACAAATACTTATGCAAACAACTGTAAATCAAAACTTAAATAATGCCCAACTAGAGATTTTAAAAATGTTCTCTAAACCTATGCCACAAACTGAATTGATGGAGCTAAAAAAAACATTAGTCAACTTTTTGACAAAAAGGATTGATAGTGAGGTTGATGATATTGTTAGAAATAAAAAATTGACACCTGAAAAGATGGAAATGATTTTGAACACACATATCAAACGAAGTAAATGAGAATACTTTTAGATACTAACCATTTTCAATACTTCATTCATTATTTAGCTGGATAACAAATTGGCAGGTAGCGATTTAGTATAATTTAACTTGAATTTAAATTCTGATTTAGTATTAAACTACACTTTATGCAGTATCTTTGCATTGTTCTTTACCATTGGCAAGGAATCTACAAAGGTCTTAAACGTTGAACCCGAATCAACGTTTTTTTTTATGTCCTAAACTCTCCAAAATACTCTTTTGTTTCCTCAAAATCAGGGCTTTTCAGTATATTCTCAACATCTTCTTTTTCATAAGCTGTAACAAACTTAGCTTTCAATAATCCAGTGAAGCGAATAATTACCACATAATTTCCTTTTACAACTGCAACCCTTCTATCTTTAAAATATGTTTTGTTTTTTGTATCCCATCCTTTTTTAAGAATTGCATCCTTATCTTGTAATGTTTCTTTTATCCAGTGAATTTTCTGCAAACGATTTAATGACAAAATTGACTTATCTTTCTTCACTCTGTCAGCACTTTCAAAAAATGCGTGATCGAACATATCTTCATAAAACTTAACCTGCACATTGTCAAAAGTTATTATATCTTGCTTGCAATACTCTTTGCTCCAAATTTCACGAAGTTCAACTTCGGAAAGGTTTTGAGGCTTGATTTTCTTATATGCCATTTCACCAACCTCCCTGAAGATTTATAACAAACACATTGAGTTTTTCTTCCCATTTTGGGGTATGTGTAATTTCTTTTCCTTTTAGATAAGTTTGTTCTACGTGTTGTATAATATCTAATTTCGCCTTGCTGGTAATCTCGTTGTTAAATTTGGCTGCTACCATTCCGGTAAGTAAATCGGCTAATTGAATACCCAAGGATTGGTGTGAGGGCAATCCCTGAACCTGCTGAATGTCCGAAAATAGATTTGCATTGTTGAGAATTTTACACAATTCGTTTAGTCGACCTTTATTCCGGTTAACTTTTAAATCTACAAATACATTGTAATTGTTGAAATCGAAAATCCAATGATGGAGGAGTTGATAATAGAATTTATAAAACTCTAATTCAATATCTGAGTTATGAAACTGATATTGACTTGTTTTTTGTGCTTCGATTAAAATTACTCTAAATCGTATAAAATCGGATTGAAAGAAAAAATCTATCAATTCCTTGTAGAAATTATAATAACTTGGCGAGAGTTTATTCCATTTAAACTCACCCTGAATATTATATTTTGCCTTAATGGACGCCAATCCAATCTTTAAATCTTTACGTCTTTCAGCTTCTATCCATATACCACCTATGGCAGTAAAAAGATGGGCATCTTTGTTTGACAAGGCTTCTAAACCACTTTCGTCGCAATAAACTTCTATATCCATAAAATTACAATTTGTAGAATATTTATAATTGGCTTTTCAAGCCTTCAACCTCTTAAGTATTCTACTTGAATCAAGCCGTTTTCGGTTTGCTTCTTGTGAAAATTGTTTATATAAATCTTGTTCATAATCTGTCATTACTGTTGCTTAATGGATTGTACAAAAATATAAATATTTTTTGAATTTGCAATTTTATTTTCTTCCGATAGTTTACACCAACTATTTTAATAGCACTCTTTCTTCAAAACACCGAAGGTGTTTATTGTGATTAACCCTCGGTGCAACCGGGGGTTGATACAAACCCCACCTCCATACGACCCTAGCGGGGTCGAACAACAGCCTCGAGTGGCATTTTTTTTAATCACTCACCAATGTATTTTAATAATCCTCCGATTTCAAAGCCGGATAACTATCCGCAAAAGCAAAAGCAATGAGTGATAGAAAATTATTTCTTTCGATATTGACTTTATCTAAAATGATTGTATATTTGCATTGAAAATTAAATAAAAATGCCATGACTATTACAATGCAAATAAAAACTTATAAATTACTACTAATATGATACATACACTTAAAATTGATGATAGCAGACCAACTGGCAAACGCCTTATAAACGAGCTAAAAAAATATAAGAATACGGTAGTATTTGAGCATTCTGCTTTATCGGGAGCAGCCCCCGAAGGTTACATGACGTTAGAAGAGTTTAGAGTTAAAGCCAAGGAAAGTGCACGCAAAATACTAAATGACAATGGTATTTATTAGTAATCAAGCCAAAATTGATTTGGAAATGGCGAAAAATTTATTCGTTATCAAAGAAACAAAAAAACTACATGGTATATAATTTATAACATCGACCCCTATACTAATATTACGATAGAGAAAATAATTAGTAACTATCAAACAATTTACTAAAATCAAAGAGATATAGTTTCGCCGGGGGTTACACATATTAAACTCTTCCAGCGTTTTAAGATTGGTTGGATTCGAAAAAAGGAACGTGCAGCGAAGTATCTAAAGTTATTATTGAATGGCGTTTGCTAACCAAAAAAAAGTCCCACAGAATTGCTTCGGTGGGACTTGAGTTGTAGGGTTGAAAAATTATATTTTTAATCGTTCACCATGTTTTAAAATTTGATTTACAATAGGTATATTGATATTGAATTCATTTTTACTAAAAGCATGAGGTTCTATCAATGTTTCATCTCCTTTACGAATTACCATGAGTTTTACGTCTGTTTCAAAAGTGTGGTTTTCGTTGTCACTCAACACAATCGCAATGTCAATATCACTATTTTCGTGCTGATTTCCTTTGGCATAGGAGCCAAATAACCATGCTTCAGAGAAATTCAAATTTGATTCTCGTACACGTTTCAGATATTCACGGCTTATTTTTAGAGCTGCTCTTTTATCCATAATCTGCAATTGTTTATTTTTTCAACCCACTCATTTGTAAAACTTTCAGTACAAAGTGAATAAAAACTTTGCTTATAATCGTCGTATCTCGCATTTATATTGAAACGGGAAATACTATCAAGAATTATTTGTTGAGGCATGTCAAGTTCAATTCCCGATTTTTCACATATTCTACGCAAATCATGAATTAGTGGAGGATATTCTCCTATTCTTTTAACGAACAAAGCTTTGAGCAGTTTCTCTATTACTAAATGACCCATAAAAAGCGACCAGCTATAGTTTTTTGTTTCGTACAAATCATTCATTGTTTTGAAATCCTTATCGGAACTTTCAATCCAGTAATTAATAATTCGTTCTTTATCAAAACTCTCTTTCATAAATAAGAGTGTTATAGTTTTTTGTTAGAGACACCATGTACGAATGCGTACATGATAATTATTTCCAGCGTCAAAAGTAAAAAATTTAATCCATTAAAGCAATATCGTTTGGTAGTTTTTTTTTAAAGCAGTTTTAGAACATAACAAAATTAGATACTATTGAACTCCTACGGAGTTCAATCAGATACTTTTGGTGCGTCATCCCCCGGTTTCGCCGGGGTTACACATATTAAACTCTCACAGCGTTTTAATATTGGGTGGATTCGAAAAAAGAACGGGTTCGAATGGCGTTTGTTAACCAAAAAAAGTCCCACAGAATTGCTTCGGTAGGACTTGTTAATTATTTATTTGTCCATATTCAGCTTTTGGCTCACTGGCTAGTTGATTAAAATGCTGTAAAGATAGTTCAATGCCTTGTCTTTTAATTTGTTCAATTAAAGGCGAATTGTCATTGCTGTTGAATTTATTTTTACCAATCAAAAATGGTTCAATTTTAGTACTTACCAATCGGGTTAGTTTCCAAATTTTACCAACAGCTTCATCGTCGGATTCATCGTATTTTTCAGATACAATCATTACATCTATATCGCTTGCATCGTTTGCAGTATTGGTGCTATAACTACCAAACAAAAACGCTTTGTAAACCGATATTCCATTGAGGTTTAAAAGTATAATATATTCTTTTAATAGCTCAATTACTTCTGTTTTAGCCATAAAAGTAAGTTGTGTGTTTTTAATAAATAACCGTTTACCTTTAATCTACTTGTTTATCAATATTTATCATATAGAAAATTTGATTTCATTATACAACGGGGTATGCCCAATGTAGTAATTGTTAATTCTTTTTGTAGAGACGTGGCATGCCGCGTCTTTACGATTAATAGATTTTCAGCGTCAAAAGTAAAAAATTTAATCCATTAAACCAATATCGTTTGGTAGTTTTTTTTTAAAAGCAGTTTTAGAACATAACAAAATTAGATACTATTGAACTCCTACGGAGTTCAATCAGATACTTTTGGTGCGTCATCCCCCGGTTTCGCCGGGGGTTACACATATTAAACTCTCACAGAGTTTTAAGATTGGTTGGATTCGAAACGATAACAAGCGCGGTGGGTACTTAAATTATATATTTTCTCCATATTCAGCGGTTGGTTCACTGGCGAACTGGCTTTGATAATTTAATGTTAGTTCTATTCCTGTTCTCTGAATTTCTAAAGCAAATGGATTTGTAGCGTTGAACTCATTTTCGCTTATTGGATGAGGCTCAATACGTAAATCAACCTCTCGCCTCGCGCGCATTAGTTGCATTTGAGCGTCAAAAAAGTCAGGCATATTACCTAAAACTATAGCAATGTCAATGTCGCTCTCTTCTTTTTCGTTGCCTTTTGCATACGAACCAAAAAGAAAGGCCTTTTTAACCATCAAATTCGAAGGTAGTAACCTTGCAAATCGTTCGGCGGTTTCTATAATTGATTGATTAACCATAATCGTAGAGTTTCAATATTCTTTATCCATTGTGTTGTAAAATCGAATGTACAACGAGTTCTGAATTCGTGCTTATAATTATCGTACCGTGTATTCAAATTAAATGTTGTAATTTCATCTAACCATTCTTTGTGTTCGTCTGTTAAATCAAGCTCAATTTTATCAGATAATCGCAACAAATCATGGATAAATAACGGATGTTTTTGATGCTTCTTAACATAATGTGCTTTCAAAATTTTCTCGATTACTAAATGTCCAAGAAATAATGCCCAACTATAATCCTTGGTCTGCATCAAATGTTGCATTGTTTCGTAATTCTGGTCAGATGATTCCTTCCAAAATTGAACAATTTTTTCATAATTCTCAATTTTTTCGTCCATAAATTAAAGTTTTGTTTAAGGCTATAATTTAATTCGCTTTTCAGCATTAAAATAAATTTATTTCCAGCGTCAAAAGTAAAAAATTTAATTCATTAAATCAATATCGTTTGGCTGTTTTTTTATAAGCAGTTTTAGAACATAACGAAATTAGATACTATTGAGCTCCTACGGAGTTCCATCGGATACTTTTGGTGCGTCATCCCTCGGTTTCGCCGGGGTTTACACATATTAAACTCTCACAGAGTTTTAAGATTGGGTGGATTCGAAAAAAAAAACGTGCAACGAAGTATCTAAAGTTATTATTGAATGGCGTTTGCTAACCAAAAAAAAGTCCCACAGAATTGCTTCGGTGGGACTTATGTAGTGGGGTTGAAAATGTTTGTATGTTTTACAATTTCAGTTTGATTGGGTTTTGTCTGGTATCAAAAATACGTAATAGTTCAATAGAATCTTTAGTTTCTCTATAAAAAAGGGTGTTCTGTTTTGTTATCACACATCTACGGACTTTTAATTTTTTATTTACCAAAGGGAATTGTTTTGGTTGCTTTGCAATGTTTGAAATTAGAATTTCAATTTCATTTATAAATTTGACAACCACTTGTTCGTTCCAGTTTTCGTTCAAATAATCCAATACATTTTCGAAGTCGGCTACAGCTAATGGTGACCAGATTATCTGTTTAGGCATGAATGTATTTGTTTTTCATCTTTGCCAAAACTTGTGCATTTGCAATGCCCTTATTTCCATTCATCTCCTTAATTGCGTCTTCAATTCCGTGCTGTTCAACATCCGAAACACCAATCCATTCGGCTGTGTCTATGTTGCTATTTAGGTAATTCAACATTACACCGTAAAACTCTTTAAGTTTTGACCTATCCAATGTATCTACTTGACGAAAAATTTGTAGTTTTAATTCTTCAGTACTCATATTGTTGATTTATATATATATTTAAATTAGCTATCTAAATGATAATGATTTTCAGCGTCAAAAGTAAAAAATTTAATCCATTAAAGCAATATCGTTTGGTAGTTTTTTTTAAAAGCAGTTTTAGAACATAACAAAATTAGATACTATTGAACTCCTACGGAGTTCAATCAGATACTTTTGGTGCGTCATCCCCCGGTTTCGCCGGGGGTTACACATATTAAACTCTCACAGCGTTTTAAGATTGGGTGGATTCGAAAAAAAAAACGTGCAACGAGGTATCTAAAGTAATAGGAAATAAATAATGTCGCATTTGTAAAAAATAATAATTTCACAAATCAATTGTAACTTCAAGTCCCCTTTAGGGGATATAGGGGCAGTTAAAACATTAATTTTTGCCGCCCCAAGCCCCTAAAGGGGATGTAGAGTTACTTTCGTCTTTAAAAAAATGGTATATTATATTTGAACATTTACTTAAAGCATTACGAAATAGTCACTGATATGTTTATTGCAGTTCTTCGGGATTATAATAGCTGTTATGATGGTAGCGCGAAAGTGGTGGCGGTGGGGTGAAAGAAATAATTTATCTTTGCACTTTAGAAAAAGCATGTAATAGGTGAATTATGACAAAAGATTGGGCAAAATCTTTCGAGCAGTATTTTATTTTCAAGTACATTATCAAGTGGTTTTTTTACATAATACCAGTTTCGGTTGTTGTGGGTTCCATGGTGGCTTTGTTTCTGTGGCTGCTCGAACAAGCAACCTTCATTCGTTGGGAAAACGGCTGGTTGCTCTACTTTTTACCGTTTGTCGGAATTGCCATTGTGGCGCTTTATAAGTTCAAAGGAAAAAATGCAGAGGCTGGCAACAATCTGGTGATGGACGAAATTCACAAGCCTGGTGGTGGCATTCCGTTCCGCATGGCTCCTTTTGTATTATTCACAACGGTTATAACACATCTTTTTGGAGGCTCTGCTGGCCGCGAAGGTACTGCAGTGCAGATTGGCGGTAGCGTAGCGCATTTTTTTGGCAAAAAAATGAAATTGAAAACCGAAGACTTGCGCATATTGCTTATGACAGGAATTGCGGCAGGCTTTGGAGCCGTTTTCGGAACACCCATTGCCGGAGCCATTTTTGCCCTCGAAGTATTGGCCATTGGACGCATTAAATACGACGCACTGCTTCCTTGCTTTTTAGCAGCTGCATTGGCTCATGTTGTTTGCACCATGTATGGCATTCATCATACACACTATCAAATAAACTTTCACGATCAAGCAACCAATATTGGGATTTTTAATTTCAATTTCAATTACAAAATTCTTTTTTGGGTAGCACTATCGGCTGTGGCTTTTGGCTTAGTAAGCAATTTCTTTTCGGTGCTTTCGCATGGTATTAAAGATTTTGCTCAAAAGCAAGTAAAATGGAAATATGCCGTACCTGCCATAGGTGGCGTTCTAATTATTGCACTCACATTTATATTGGGAACAACCGATTACCTGGGCCTTGGCGTAAACACGCAAAGCGGGATAGGGAACAGCATAGTCAATGCTTTTAAACCAGGCGGAGTAGACAGCTTCAGTTGGTTTTGGAAAATCGTTTTTACCGTAATTACCTTAAGCACTGGCTTTAAAGGTGGTGAAGTGACTCCATTATTCTTTATCGGAGCCACATTGGGCAATGTAATTGCCATGCAAACTGGTATGCCGGTTGATTTGTTTGCCGCCATAGGTTTGATAGCCGTATTTGCTGGAGCTACCAACACACCATTGGCTTGCACATTAATGGGAGTGGAATTATTTGGAGGCGAACATGTGCTTTACTTTGCACTGGCTTGTTTTATTTCCTATTACTTTAGTGGTCATTCAGGCATTTACACTTCGCAACGGGTGAGTGTATCCAAGCCTACAACAAACAAAACTATAAACTAATCTTTGTAGTTTTTTATTTATCTCAAATAAACACCACCCTGTTTTCATCATTGCTTTGATAAGCCGCTTCCAAAATCCGAATTACCAACAAGTTTTCAGCGGGCGAAATTGGAGGAGCTTGTTGCTGACGAATACTGTTGGCAACCGCTTCAAAATACAGCCTGTAATCGCCACGAATCGTTTCTATAGTTTCTCGGATTGTTTCACCATTTTCGTCCAACACCAATGTTCCATACATCTCGGGTGTATCAAAACCATAAACTTCATCAGTTGGTAGCATACCTGCTTTCAGTTGATCTTCTTGTGGGTCGATGCCCGGTTTTATAAACGAACCCGTTGTACCATGCAAAACAAAACTCGCAATGGGTTCTTTCATTAACATGCCTGCTGTAAGTGTTACTTGTAATTCGGGGTATTTCAAAATGATATGAAAAAAATCATCAATCTGTGAGCCATCGCGCTGCTTTTTGATTTGCGCAAAAACGCTTGTTGGTTTGCCAAAAAGACAAATAGCCTGATCGACCAAATGTGGACCGAGATTGTAAACTATGCCAACAAAACGGTCGTTTCGCTCTTTCCAAGTATCGGCTATTTGAGTGCGGAAACGCTGAAAGCCAGCACGAAACTCAACAATACGTCCAAGCTTATTCTCGTTCAACACCTTACGAACTGTCATAAAATCGCCATCCCACCTGCGGTTCTGAAAAACGGTGAGCATACGACCTTTTTCTGCTGCAAGTTGGATAAGTTCCTCTCCTTCGGCCACTGTAAATACATAAGGCTTTTCGACAATGACATGTTTTCCGGCCTCGAGAGCCGCCTTGCAATAATCGTAATGCGTTACATCGGGTGTGTTTACAATAATCAGTTCAAGTGAAGCATCGGAAATTAATTCGTCGAAACTACTTACAATTTTTACGTAAGGATATGTCTTGCTCGCCTCGTTTTTGCTGCGTTCGCAAATAGCAGTGAGTTCAAACGCCTCATTGGCGTGAATAAATGGTGCGTGAAAAACACGTCCTGATAGCCCGTAGGATGCAATTCCCGTTTTTATTTTAGTAATCATGACACAAAAATAGTAAAAAGTTTGCACAATTCAAAACAATGTCGTATGTTTGCGACATAAAACACAACAACAATGACAAAACCAGAAGTATTTGATAATGAGCTACAAGAGTTAGCGAGTTTTGCAAAAGTAATTTCGCATCCGGCACGTTTGGCCATTTTAAAGTATTTGGCCGAAACAAAAACCTGTATTTCGGGCGATATTTCGGACAAGTTGCCGTTGAGTCGTACCACAGTTTCGCAGCATTTAAAAGAATTGCGTGACGCAGGCATGATACATGGCGAAATTGACGGACTTAAAATCAACTATTGTTTGTGTGGTAGCTCCATCGAAGATAAGCTTGCTAAATTCAGTGCCTTTTTCAATAAAATTGATTGCAAGGATTTTAGCTGTAAATAATTATAAATCAAAAACAAACAATCAAGCTTTAAATAGTCTTTATTCTTGGTTCTTTGTTCTAAAGTCTAAATAAAAATGAAAGTATTAATTCTTTGTACCGGAAACTCCTGCCGCAGCCAAATGGCACACGGCTTTTTACAATCGTTCGATTCACGCATCACTGTTTGTTCGGCAGGCACACAAGCTTCAGGCAAACTTAACCAAAAAGCAGTGGCTGCCATGCTCGAAGCAGGTTTAGACATTAGCAATCACACTTCCGATTCGGTAGAAAAATACCTTGGTGAAGAATGGGATTATGTAATTACCGTGTGCGGAGGTGCCAACGAGGAATGTCCTGCATTCTTTGGTAAAGTTAAAAACCGTTTGCACATTGGTTTCGACGACCCGAGCCACGCTGTAGGGACTGACGAATTTATCTGGAGCGAATTTATTCGCGTTCGCGACGAGATTAAGGCCGGATTTTATGAGTTTTATATAGAAAATATTAAACCAAATTACACTGAGTGAAATTTGAGATAAGATGAGTTACACTGAGAGAAATAACTCAGTGGTTCTCAGTGTTATTTTCTCATCTTTTCTCAGTGAAAAAAGATTACACTGAGTGAATAATGAGTTAAAATGAGTTACGATGAGATTAAAAAACTCAGTGGTTCTCAGTGTTATTATCTCATCTTTTCTCAGTGTAAGAAAATCAATCCTTTATTATAAATTATATATGGAAGCAGAAAATAAAAAACAACAAGCAAAGGAAAAATACACCGAGCTAAGCAAAAAAAGCTTGGTGCGTGTGCAATACTCGTGCAGTGGCAACGATAATGGTATCGACGAAGACGAATATATTCCGATTGTAAGCAGCAAACCAAAAAATAAAAGCACAAAAAATGAAGACGAAACTAAAAATTCTTGACCGATACCTCACCCTGTGGATATTCCTGGCCATGGCAATAGGCGTGGCTTCAGGTTGGTTATTCCCTCAAATAGCTGATTTTTGGAATAGCATGTCGGTAGGGACAACAAATATACCCATTGCTATTGGTTTAATCGTAATGATGTATCCACCTCTGGCAAAAGTAAAATACGAGGAACTCGGCGAAGTTTTTCGGAATACTAAAATTCTGACCTTATCGCTTATCCAAAACTGGATAATCGGGCCTGTATTGATGTTTGGGTTGGCAGTATTGTTATTTAAATTTTTTCCGGGCGAAAACAACTCTAACCTGCCTTATGTGTATGGCATAATAATGATTGGGCTGGCTCGCTGCATAGCTATGGTGATAGTTTGGAACGACTTGGCCAAAGGCGATACGCAATATGCAGCTGGTCTAGTGGCCTTTAACAGTATTTTTCAGGTGCTTTTCTTCTCGGTGTACGCCTGGTTTTTTATTGCCATTGCTCCCGCTTGGTTTGGCATCCCTACAAGCGATGCTGTTTCGAAAATTACGATTGGTCAAATTGCCGAAAGTGTATTTATTTACCTTGGTATTCCGTTTATAGCAGGTTTCCTGACGCGATACATACTTACAAGAGTAAAAAGCAACGTATGGTATCACACAAAATTTATTCCGAAAATATCGCCATTAACGTTAATTGCTTTACTGTTCACCATAGTGGTAATGTTCTCGCTTAAAGGCGAATACATTGTAAAAATCCCATTCGACGTGGTTTTGATAGCCGTGCCGTTACTTATTTACTTTGTCGTTATGTTTGTTGGTTCGTTTTGGATGAGCAAAAAAGCGGGAGCCAATTACGAGCAATCCACCACCCTATCGTTTACAGCAGCCAGCAACAATTTTGAACTCGCCATAGCAGTTGCCATTGCTGTGTTTGGCATCAACTCAGGCGAAGCTTTTGCCGCCGTTATTGGTCCGTTGGTTGAAGTGCCGGTAATGATTGCGTTGGTGAATTTGGCGTTTAAGTTTAAAAAACGATACTTCAAAAAGTAATTTTTGTAAACACCACTAACTACAATAAGAAACAATCTTATTTGCCGCATTTCGAGCAGTGCCAGGCGAGCCAAGTTTAGCACGTATTAAATCGTAGTCGGCAAGCATTACATCCTTATAATCAGCATTGTGCAATATTAATTCAATTTCAGTTTCTATATTATTAGCTGTAAATTTGTGAGCAATCAACTCCTTAACAGTTTCGCGCTCCGAAATAAGATTGACCAATGAAATGTATTTTATTTTCAGGAAAATATTTTTGGCTATATAAGCCAATCGGCCAAGCATTACGTAATATACCACTACTTGCGGAGTGCCGATAAGTGCTGTTTCGAGTGTTGCAGTACCTGAATTCACAACTGCCACCGAAGCATTTGCCACCAATTCGTAGGTTTGATCAAATATTACCGGAGTATTTTTGGTTTTTAAAAAAGGCAAATAATACGCAGCATCAATACCTGGTGCACCTGCTACCACAACCTGATAATCTTTGAATTGTGCTGCAGCTTCCAACATGCGTGGTAAGCAATAGGAAATTTCCTGTTTGCGGCTACCTGCCAACAAAGCAATAATTGGCTTAGGCATCAAGTTATTTTTGGTGCAAAATGCTTCGAACGACTGATTTTGAAGCGGACGGTTGGCTACGGAATCCACCGTAGGATTGCCTACATAATCTACAGCATAGGAATGTTTTTTGTAAAATTCCGTTTCGAAGGGAAATATTGTAAAAACTTTGTCGATGTATTTTTTAATATCGTTGATACGGTGCTCTTTCCAAGCCCATATTTTTGGCGGAATATAATAGTATACAGGCAGTTGCGAAGTTTCTTTGATGTGTTTTGCAATACGCAAATTAAAACCCGGATAATCAATTAAAACTACAACATCGGGCTGAAAATCTGCAATTGCATTTTTGCAAAGCTCCATATTTTTAAGTATGGTTTTCAGGTTTTTAAGTACAGCCACAAAACCCATAAAAGCCATTTCGCGGTAATGTTTTATCATTGTTCCGCCAACGGCTTGCATCAAATCACCTCCAAAAAAACAAAATTTTGCTTTGTGATCAGCTTTCAAGATTTCGCGCATCAAGTTCGAAGCATGTAAATCGCCCGAAGCCTCGCCTGCAATTAAAAAATAACGCATTTATAATTTAGTTTGTAAAGTTTGTAAAGTTATAAAGTTTGTAAGGTTCGTAAAGTTTATATGCACTTCAAAAAATTAAAAAATCAGTGACAAAAGTATTATTTACACCCCTTTAGGGGCTTGGGGCGACAAAATTTGATTTTAAACTGCCCCTAATCCCCTAAAGGGGACTTGAAATTAGTACTGCTTTTTTATGCTATTGATGTTAATTTTTAAATGTAAATTATGTTTCTAAAGTAACTGAATCAAGCAAATACTCTCCGTTGATTTAAAACTACGAAGAGTGAAACCAATGGAAATGAAACAAAAGCACCAAGCAACACAAACGGCGAAACTTGTTGCAAATAATTGCATATTAGGTTAAATAACCCACTGTAATATCCATGTACGATGGTGATTGAAGTACCTAAAGCTGCCATTATCAACACAATCCACTGTTTGTCACCTGTTTCGGGCAAACGAGCTAATACTTTATTGCTAAATCCATTATCGGAAATATTTTGTTTATTTTCGGCTATAAAAGCTGAAATCATATCTTTATTTTCCATATCCTGTATTTGTTAAGTAAACATTCATTTTTTCTTTTCCTTTTAAAATATAGGTTTTTACAGTACCTAACGGACAATTCATAATTTTCGATATCTCGGGATGCGTTCGGTCTTCCATGTAAAACAGCTAAGTATCGAAGCGCAGTAAAAAGCTATTGCAAACGGACCTTAATGGGTGTAATTAATTTAAATGAGTGTGTATTTGACCCAAATAAACTTGTACCAAACTTGGCATCCGACTCTAAATACACGCTAAGCTTTCCGGTTTTAGTAGGACTTGTAGCTACATAGCCAAATGAGAAAACCATCATCGAATAGTTAGGTTTAAACACAAACTTTCCTGCCTTATAGTCCGATGTAGGAAGTGTTATTGAGTCTAACGTTGATTTTTCAGGCAATACTAAACGCGACACACTATCGGCTGATTGTGTAAGCATAAAGTTAGTTAGGTTGTTTGAGTATGCATTCAAATGCAAAACAAAAAATATCGTATCACCTACACTTACAGTATCTAATAAATATTCGCCCTCTGTACTAGTATATTTAATATGTAATGAATCACCATTTTGTAAAACAAGAGCTTGCAAAAACGAAATACGTGGTGTGTAATTTGACATACTATCAAGATTACAGGAGCTGAAAATCAACATTCCAACAACAAAGCCTATAAACTGAAATGAAATCGTTGAAAAGAAATTTGGACGAGCTATAAAATTGAGGTGTTTCATAAAGTTGGAAAATAAAGAATTAATAAAACTACATACATAAGAATTAGTAAATATATAATGTCGCTTTTGTAAAAAATAATAATTTCACAATTCAGTTGTAACTTCAAGTCCCCTTTAGGGGATATAGGGGCAGTTAGTACATTTATAATTGCCGCCCCAAGCCCCTAAAGGGGATGTAAAGTTAATTTCGACTTTGAAAAAATGTTATATTATATTTGAGCATCTACATTGATGTAAAAGTCGTATTACATGTTGCAAAAATAGTAAAATTTAATCACAATCCATAAAAAACAGGAATACATTATTTCTAAATTTTTGATCTGATAAGTAGTATTATGTACTTCACAAAACCTGAAAATGTGGTTTAAAAAAAAATAAACCTTTTAATGTTTTGCACTTCATTTATAATTAGTATATTTGCAGGCAATATTTTTCCAAAGACATAAAAGTCTTTTCTCATTGAATTTCAATCATTTAAAATAGAAAATCTATGTCATTTATTGCAGAAAGAGTACAACTTGAAGGACTTACATTCGACGATGTTTTACTTATCCCAGCCTATTCGGAAGTACTTCCACACAATGTACAGCTCACAACACGTTTCTCACGACGCATTGAACTAAAAATTCCGGTAGTTTCGGCTGCTATGGATACAGTTACCGAATCGAAATTGGCTATAGCCATTGCTCGTGAAGGTGGCATTGGCGTGATTCATAAAAACATGAGTATTGCCGAACAAGCCAAGCAGGTTAGCATAGTAAAACGTGCGGAAAATGGCATGATATCCAACCCAGTTACCATTAGACCTAATGCAACTGTAGGAGATGCGCTAGCTATGATGGCTGAGTATAAAATTGGTGGTATACCGGTTGTTGACGAAAATTTTTACTTATTAGGTATTGTTACAAACCGCGATTTACGTTTCCAACGAAATATGGCAACTATTATCGACAGTGTAATGACTAAAAAAAATGTAATTACTACCACACGTACAACCGATTTAGAAGCTGCTGCCGACATACTTCAACAATATAAAATTGAAAAACTACCTGTTGTTGATAAGGATAACAAATTAGTTGGTTTACTTACTTACAAGGACATTACCAAAGCCAAAGATAAACCAATGGCCTCGAAAGATGAACAAGGTCGTTTGCGTGTGGCTGCTGGTGTAGGTGTTACTGCCGACGTTTTCGACCGCATTGATGCATTAGTCGAAGCTGGCGTAGATGCTATAGTTATCGATACGGCTCATGGCCATTCAAAAGGAGTAGTTGACACACTTCGCGAAGCAAAGAAACGCTATCCTTCGATTGATATTATCGTTGGAAATATTGCAACAGGCGATGCCGCTAAAATGCTTGTCGAAGCAGGAGCCGATGGCGTAAAAGTGGGCATTGGCCCTGGTTCAATTTGTACCACGCGTGTTATTGCCGGTGTAGGTGTTCCACAACTTTCGGCCATTTACGAAGTTGCCAAAGCTTTAAAAGGAACTGACATACCTGTTATTGCCGATGGAGGAATTCGTTATTCGGGCGATATTGTAAAAGCATTAGCAGCCGGAGCTTATACCATTATGGCAGGTTCATTGCTTGCCGGAGTTGAAGAATCTCCAGGCGAAACTATCATATTTAATGGTCGTAAATTCAAATCGTATCGTGGTATGGGTTCGCTCGAAGCAATGGAAAAAGGATCAAAAGACCGCTATTTTCAAGATGGTGAAGCCGATATGAAAAAGCTGGTTCCCGAAGGAATTGCAGCTCGTGTACCTTTCAAAGGCACCTTGTACGAAGTAGTTTTTCAGATGATTGGTGGTTTACGTGCAGGTATGGGTTATTGTGGAGCGGCTACTATTTTTGATTTGCACAATGCTCGTTTTACACGCATAACCAATGCTGGTGTGGCCGAAAGTCACCCACACGACGTGTCAATTACGAGCGAAGCTCCTAATTATAGTAGAGGAGAGTAAAAAAAAATTAAATTTACAAGATAAAATTCCAACAAATATAACATATTCGTATTTTTGAACGTTAATAGTTTTCAATCAAAATTTTTCGTTATTTTAATTCAAATAATTCGTATGAGATCAGTTTCATTTTCAATTGCACTCTTATTTTTAGGAATTACAGCCACTTTAGCCAATGATCCGGTTTTAATGAAAATAAACGGAAAGCCCGTTTTGAAATCGGAATTTGAGTACATTTACAACAAAAATAATTCGAACAACTCCCTGGATAAAAAAACATTGGATGAGTATGTTGATTTATTTGTAAACTTTAAACTTAAAGTTGAAGAGGCAAAAGCACAAGGATTGGACACCACAAAATCGTTTATCAACGAACTTGCTGGATACCGCTCACAACTTACAAAACCTTATTTGACTGATGCTAAAGTAGACGAATCAGTTCTGCAAGAAGCCTATAATCGCTTAAAAGAAGATGTAGAAGTAAGTCATATCCTTATCCGTGTACAACAAAATGCAACACCAGCCGATACGTTGGATGCCTGGAAAAAGATAAACACTATTGCTAAACGTATTGAGAAAGAAGACTTTGCTAAAGTTGCTAAAGAAGTTTCGGAGGACGAATCGGCCAAGGAAAACAATGGTTATATCGGTTGGGTTTCGGCATTTCGCACCGTTTATCCGTTCGAAACGATGGCTTATAACACAAAACCTGGCACCATTTCCAAACCTGTACGTACTGCCTTTGGGTACCACATTGTAAAAGTTCAAGGCCGTAGAGAGTCGCAGGGCGAAATACTTGTAGCGCACATTATGCGTTTTACCGAACAAGGTAATGATGAAAAAAACAGGTCAGCCAAGTTTAAAATTGACTCCATTTACGACCGCGTAAAAGCAGGTGATGATTTTGGAAAACTGGCCAATGATTTATCGGACGATAGAGGTTCGGCAACCAAAAATGGCGAATTACCTTGGTTTGGAGCTGGACGTATGATACCTGAATTTGAAAACGCAGCTTTTGCACTTAAAAACAAAGGCGATATGAGCGCTCCAATTCAGTCGGCTTATGGTTGGCACATTATCAAATTAATCGACCGCAAAGGAATTGATACGTTTGAAAACATGAAAGAAGATCTTCAGAGCAAAGTAAAACGCGATGAACGTGCTTCGTTGGGGCTTAAATCCTTTGTTGCAAAACTCAAAAGCGATTATAAATTTACTACCAATAACGAATCGGTAAAAGAATATTATTCATTGTTGGATAAAAAAACTTTGACAGATTCTATTTTCCAATTGGAAGCAGCGAAGCTTGCAAAACCTATCATGACTATTGCTGCTAAAGCATTTACTCAGAGTGATTTTACTCAGTTTTTGAAAGCTAATTCGTATACCGACAAAACAGCAGCTGCCGACATTATTGATGAAAAATATGCTGCCTTTGCCGAGAAAGAAATTTTGGCTTATGAAGATTCGCAACTTGAAAAGAAATATGAAGATTTCCGTTTCTTGATGCAAGAATATCACGATGGCATTTTGCTTTTCGAAGTTAGCAATAACGAAGTTTGGGAAAAAGCGTCCAAAGACACCGAAGGCCTTGCAAAGTACTTTAACAACAACAAAGCCGATTACAAATGGGAGAAACCTCATTACAAAGGTCGCTTGATTATGTGCAAAGACAAAGAAACATTTAAAGCTGCAAAAGCCATTGTAAAAAAATCGCACAACGATTCTATTGACAAATACTTACGCACTCGCTTGAACGACAGCATTCAACATGTGAAAATTGAGAAAAACATTTTTGTTCAAGGCGATAACAAACAAGTTGACAAATTGGCTTTCAAATCAAAATCGGTGGTTGAAGATGACAAGGATTATCCTTTTGTATTTGTAAGCGGAAAAATGCTCAAAACACTCCCTGAAGATTACACAGATGTACGTGGTTTAGTTACAGCCGATTACCAAGAATATCTTGAAAAAGAATGGATTGCTAAATTGCGCACAAAATTTACTGTAGAGATTGATAAAAAAATACTCGAAACGGTAAAGAAGAATTAAAAACAGACCACAGACAACAGTCGACAGACAACTGAATAATAAAATAGCCTTTCGAAAGATTGGCTATTTTTGTTTATATTTGCATTACAATTAATTCAATGAAAGCGACTCATATACAACATATATTAGATTTCAAATTTGAAGCAGGCACATCACGCGGTGTACTTACTCAGAAACCTACATCCTATCTTATTTTAGAAGAAAATGCAGTTATTGGAATTGGCGAGTGTTCAACTATTCCGGGATTAAGTATTGACCCCGAAGAATTGTATACTGAAAAATTGGACGAGGTTTGCCAAATTATAAACAATGGAAATCCGAGAGAACAACTTCAATTACATGATTTTCCTTCCATTGCTTTTGGTCTCGAATCTGCTTTACTCGATTTAAAAGCCAATGGTTCAAAGCTATTATTTCCATCAACATTTACCGAAGGACAAACAGGTATTCCTATTAATGGTTTAGTATGGATGGGCGATAAAGCGTTTATGCAAAAACAAATTCGTGAAAAAATTGAGGCCGGCTATCGTTGTATAAAACTAAAAGTAGGAGCTCTTGATTTTGATACCGAATTAGCAATTATCAACCAAATACGAAGTGAGTTTTCGGCCAACGAAATTGAAATTCGTTTGGATGCAAATGGTGGTTTTCAACCTGAAAACGCGTTGGAAAAACTCAGCAAATTAGCTGTTTATGACATTCATTCCATCGAACAACCTATTAAACAAGGACAATTCGAAAAAATGGTTCAACTTTGCGAGTTATCGCCCATACCCATTGTGCTCGACGAAGAGCTTATTGGCATTAAAAGCACTGATAAGGAGTTTGTTATTGAAAAAATAAAACCAGCTTATATTATACTCAAACCTAGTTTACTGGGCGGCTTTAAGCAGTCGGAAGAATGGATTAGGCTCGCTGAAAAGCACAATGTAAAATGGTGGGTTACGTCGGCCTTAGAGTCGAATATCGGGTTAAATGCCATAGCACAATGGACTTTCACATTGCAGTCGGTGCTCCCTCAGGGATTAGGTACTGGACAATTATATCACAATAATATTCCATCACCACTCGAAATTAGCGAAGCAAAACTATATTACAATCCTGAAATTAAATGGGATTTTAGATTTTAAAAAATGAGTAGTCAACGAATTATATTAAATGACAAAACCTTTGGCCCTAAAAATCTGGAGGAATTAAAGCAAACCAATGAGCCGGCTGACTCCTGGCAAAACGCCATTTACCATTTTCTTAAGAATTGGTTCGACGAGAATGAATATATGCTGGTTAATACTTCGGGCTCAACCGGCAAACCAAAAGAAATTCGACTTACCAAAGCAGCCATGCGTAATTCGGCACGTATGACAAACGCATTTTTCGGACTTAATACCACCACCACTGCCCTACTCTGCCTGCCTGCATCGTATATAGCCGGAAAAATGATGCTTGTGCGTGCTATCACAGCCGGTTTCAACTTACTATGCCTTGAGCCAGGGGCAAATCCATTTAAAGATTTACTTCAAAGCATCGACTTTACAGCTATAACGCCTTATCAATTAATACATTCGCTAAAAGAAATTAAGCAATTAGAAATTAAGAAAGTGATAGTAGGCGGAGCTAAAATTAGCGCACAAACTGAAGCTAAACTTCAAGCGCTCAAAACTATATTTTACGAAACGTATGGCATGACCGAGACCTGTTCGCATATTGCGTTAAGGGCATTGAATGGAAAGAATAAATCAGATTATTTCAGCGTGTTAAATGGAGTTAGTATTCGCAAAAACGATGCGAACTGTCTGTGTATACATGCACCACATTTATTGGAAGCAGATATTGAAACCACCGACATAGTTGATATTCCGAATCAAAATACCTTTAGATGGTTGGGCCGATTGGATAATGTGATAAATAGCGGAGGGATAAAAATAAGCCCAGAAATTATTGAGCAAAAAATTGAGAACCTAATCCACACACCATTCTTTATCAGCTCAAAACCCGACGAAATACTTGGCAATAAAGTAATACTTGTAATACAATCGACAGCATTAAACAGCTATGATGAAGCAAAACTAGTGGACGCTATAAACAGCAAACTCGAAAAGTACGAACGCCCAAAAGTAATCAGCTACCTACCACAGTTTTGCTACTCAATGAGCAATAAAGTATTGAAAAATGAAACGATGAGTTTGTTAAACTAAACAGCTACTTCGCCTTTAATGTGCGGATGAGGGTCGTAGTTTATCAATTCAAAATCAGAGATTTTAAAGTCGAATATGCTTTTAACTTCCGGATTGATTTTCATAAGCGGCAATGGACGAAGTTCGCGCGACAACTGCAACTCAACTTGCTCAAAATGATTTAGATAAATATGAGCATCGCCCAAGGTATGAATAAAATCACCCGCCTTTAACCCTGTAACTTGCGCTACCATTTGCAATAATAAAGCATACGAAGCAATATTAAAAGGAACACCCAGAAAAATATCGGCACTTCGCTGGTAAAGCTGCAAGCTTAGCTTACCATCGGCTACATAAAATTGAAAAAATGCATGGCAAGGCGGCAAATTCATATTCGGAATATCAGCCACATTCCAAGCACTTACTATTATTCGGCGCGAGTCAGGATTGTTTTTTATAGTATTAATTACTTCTGTAATTTGGTCGATATGACCACCTGTATAATTAGGCCACGAACGCCATTGATAACCGTAAATATGACCCAAGTCACCATTTTCGTCGGCCCACTCGTTCCAAATACGCACGCCATTGTCCTGCAAATATTTTACATTGGTATCGCCATTCAAAAACCATAACAATTCATGAATAATTGATTTCAGATGCAGTTTTTTGGTAGTGATACACGGGAAACCATCTTCCATATTGAAGCGCATTTGATGTCCAAAAACACTGACTGTACCTGTACCTGTGCGGTCGTCTTTACGAACACCTTCGGTCATTACACGTTGAAGTAAATCGTGGTATTGTTTCATTTAATAATTAAATCGATTTGAAAATAATAAATAAGTTTTATTAATTGCAAAAAATCTCGAACAGCTCTTGCTCCCTCTCCTCATGGAGAGGATTGGGGCGAGGTGTTTATTTGTATGTTGTTTTTACTACTCTAAATTCGGTTCGGCGATTAATCTGATTCGCTTGTTCTTGTTGTGCTGGTGATAATTTTAGAATAAACTCCTCGGTCAACACATCATTTTCTTTCAAAAAGTCGTACTTTCCGGCTGTAGTAGCATCTACAACAAAAGGTTTTTCTTCGCCATAACCCATCGGTGTAAGCCTTGCTTGCGATACACCAGCATTTATAAGGTAATTAACCACCGACTGAGCACGCTTAGCCGAGAGTTCTTTATTCGATTCGTTATTGCCAACAAAGTCGGTGTGAGCAGCTAATTCAATGGTGATATTCGGATTGTCAGTTAGAATTTTAACTAGTGCTTGCAATCCTGTTTCCGAAGCAGGTGTCAACTCCCATTTTCCAAATTCATAAAATATATTCTCCATTTGGATAGGTTTATAAATGGTTTGTAACACAAAATTTTGGGTAAAAACCTTGCTTTGTTTTGCTCCAACAGTAGAAACGCGTGCACTCTTATTCAAATATGCTCTGGAAGTAGCTAACAGCACACACTCAATATCTTTGTCGATACGAACCCTGTAAGTACCATCTTTTTTGGCTTGTACTTTGGTATTGATACCCGTATTACTAACCATGCGAATAATGGCATCGGGCACAGGATTTTGCTTTTCGTCCATAACTTTACCTTCGATAACATATTCAAAAACAGGCAATTCGAAGCTATAAATCATATCGTGGCCACGTGCTTCATTGCGGTTTGAACTGAAAAAGCCTTTTTCGGCTTTGCCTTCAAAAGCAATTCCGAAATCATCTGAATTCGAGTTTATAGGCATGCCCATATTTTCAACTACCCAACCTCCCGATTTTTCGGGAGATGCTTTAAAAATATCCAAACCACCTAAACCTGGCAGTCCATTCGACGCAAAGTATAAGGAGCCATCGTGTTTAAACGACGGAAACATTTCATCTCCATCGTTATTGAATTCTTTTCCTAAGTTTCTGATTTCCTTGTATTCGCCATTTGTCACACTTGCCTCCCACAGGTCTTTACCGCCTCGTCCACCTTTGGCATCGCTCACAAAAACTAAGGTCAAACCATCGGGCGAAATAGCAGGATGTGCTACCGAAATGGTACTATCTTTAAATAGCGACACTTTTTTAGCTTCGCTCCAGGAGCCTCCTGCCCTATTCGAAACAAATATTTCAGTCCCCGAATCGGAATTTGCTTGTTGGCGCGAACGGGTAAAATACATTGTATTCCCATCGCTCGAAAACGATGTTACGCCATCTTCGGTAACTACAGTTTTAGCTTCGGTTGATAATGGAGCCGGTTTTTCCCATTTACCCGCTGCATTTTTGCGCGCGGTGTAAATTGAACTTACTGGTAAACCAGTGATACCCGTGTTTTTTTGTTGCGTTTTTTTATTTCCTGACCTATCCGTTGTAAAAAAAACAACATCACCATCGGCACCCTGATAGCTAGGACTAAAAGTGTGACTTCGTCTGAAATTGAAATTATCGAATATTTTGACAGCATAAGCTGTAGGTTGCTTTTTGTAGTTTGCAGCCATTTTAATCAGTTGTAAACCATTTTTCGCACTAGCACTAGTACTGTCATTTTTTAAATATATGGCATAATTTTGTTCAGCTTCTTTGTATTTTGCACTACGGTGTTGAACTTGAGCCAATCGTAAATACAAAACACTATCGGCATAACCATTTCTCAAAGCAAAACCATAATTCTGTTCCGCATTTGGTAAATTCAAAATACGATAACATTCGGCTTGATTGAAAGCAATGCGTGCCCTGAGTTCTTTATTTTTTGCGGGTGTGCGCGAATAAAGTCGCTTATATAAATCGGCAGCTGTAAAATACTCACCTATCTCATATTTTTTATCTGCTTTTTTTAATTGTGCAGCAGGCCCACAACCCTGAATTAACAGTGTTGCAGCAAGCACAATAACTATAAAAAATGAGTTTCTCATTGTTACAGAATAAATAATTGCTATAAAAAATTGAGTTGAAAATTTATACTAACTCGTGAATTACCAAGCCCGAACGTAATTTAGGTTCAAACCAAGTAGTTTTTGGAGGCATAATATTTCCTGTGTCGGCTATATCTATCAATTGCTTCATCGATACTGGATACAATGCCAATGCTACACGCATTTCGCCGCTATCCACACGTTTTTGCAATTCGCCTAATCCACGAATTCCTCCCACAAAATCAATTCGTTTATCACTACGTAAATCTTTAATTCCTAAAACTTTATCGAGAATCAGATTCGAAGAAATAGTTACATCCAATACGCCTATCGGGTCATTATCGTTGTATGTTCCCGTTTTGGCAGTAAGTGAATACCAAATTCCCGAAAGATATAACGCAAAATTGTGCAATTTATTTGGTTTGTAAATGCTAGTTCCCATTTTTTCAACTTCAAAATCTGCTGTCAGTTGTTGAAGAAATGCTTCATCAGTCAAATTATTCAAATCTTTCACAACTCGGTTATAATCGATAATATTCAATTGATTATCGGGAAAACAAACGGCCATAAAATAGTTATACTCCTCGTTTCCAGTATGATTTGGATTTTGACGACGCTTTTCGTCGCCTACCAAGGCTGCTGCTGCGCTTCGGTGATGCCCATCGGCAATGTAAAGAGATGGAATTTGAGTAAAAATTTCAGTGATACGTGCTATTGTTTGAGCATTATCAACAATCCAAAAATGATGACCAAAGCCATCGCCTGGAGCTACAAAATCATAAAGAGGAGCATTTTTAATCACTTCGGCAACAATAGCATCCAATTCAGCATGGTGTGGATAGGCAAAAAACACAGGTTCGATATTAGCATTGTTCACACGTACGTGTTTCATGCGGTCTTCCTCTTTGTCTCTACGTGTTAACTCATGTTTTTTGATATTTTCATTCATATAATCGTCAACATGCGCACAAACCACCAAACCGTATTGCGTTTTGCCATTCATTGTTTGGGCGTAAACGTAGTATTTTTCTGTTTCATCCTGTGCCAACCAGCCTTCAGATTTGAATTTTGTAAAATTCTCAAGTGCTTTTTGATACACTTTTTCTTCGTGCTCATCGGTACCCACTTCAAAATCAATTTCAGGTTTAATAATGTGGTATAACGACATTGGATTGCCTTCGGCTTCGGTGCGAGCCTCTTCGGAGTTCAAAACATCGTAAGGGCGTGAAGCCACTTTCTCAACTAAATTTACTGGGGGACGAATACCTTTAAACGGTTTAACTACAGCCATATACAAATATTTTATTGTTTGAAAATTCGAAGTTTGAAAGTTTTAGATTTAATGAATTTAGTTCATTATTCAATATTTTTTCAAAGCTGCAAAGATACAAAAAAAAAAGAAGCTATAAAACTCAAATCTCGTGCCTTGTAGCCTTGCTATTAATTAAATGTAAAATGCTTTCGATACAGTCTTATTTTTAAAATGAAAATCATTATCTTTGTAAACTAAAGAATTAGAAACACAGCATGAAGAAACTCGTTTTTGCCACTAATAACGCCCATAAATTATCAGAAGTGCGCTCAATATTGGCACCTCACTACGAAATTATTAGTCTTGCCGAGTTAAATTGTTTCGACGATATACCCGAAACGGCTGCAACACTCCAAGGAAATGCATTATTAAAAGCGGATTATATTTATAAAAAGTTTGGAGTAGATTGCTTTGCCGATGACACTGGCCTCGAGGTGGAAGCATTGCATGGTGAACCCGGTGTATATTCAGCCCGATACGCTGGACCAGCAAACGATGCGAAAGCCAATATGCAAAAACTGTTACAGGAATTGGGTCAAAACGAAAACCGAAAAGCTTGTTTTAGAACTGTCATTACACTTATTCTCGGAGGAGAACAGTTCTATTTCGAAGGTCGAATTGATGGTAGAATTGCAACACAGCCAACAGGTTCGGCAGGATTTGGTTACGATCCAATTTTCATTCCCGATGGCTATTCACAAAGTTTTGCTGAATTAGGCACAGAAGAGAAAAATAAAATTAGCCACCGAGCATTGGCAGTAATAAAACTTACAGAATACCTTCAAAAAAACACCGAAAATTAGGACGAATATAAAATAATTCCACTAAAAATGAGTTATTTATTTGTCGGAAATACTCACACACATCAAACATGAAGAAAACTATCATATCATTACTTATTTTGCTTACTACTTGGAATGTAAATGCACAATTAGCCATGGGAAAATGGCGAACACATTTTGCTTACAATGCTATAAGCCAAGTAACACAAACCGAGAATAAAATATTTGCATTGAGCGATGGGTCTTTATTTTCAATTGACAAAGAAGCCGATTGTGTTGATAATGACGGATGCATGGAGTATTACAGCAAAATGAATGGCTTGAACGATGCCGGAATTGTACGTATTGATTATGATAAATACAGCAAGAAATTGCTTATTATGTATAAAAATGGTAATATCGATATGATGAGCAGTGGTGGGATTATTAATGTTCCTGATTTGTATAACAAACCGCTGAGCCTAAAAAAAACAATTAACCACGTAACTTTTACACCAGACAAAGCATATCTTTCGTGTGAATTTGGGATAATAGTAATGAACACCAAAAAAAACGAAGTAGCTGACACGTATTATATTGGCCCCAATGGGTCCGAAGTTAAGATTCTCAGCACCGCCATTTTAGGTGATCAACTTTATGCCTTGGCTCAAAACGCAATTTACAAAGCCAATATTAATGAGCCAAACTTGGTTAATTTTGAATACTGGTCTACATTTTCATCATTGCCTGGAAGTGGCGATTTTAAAAAAATATCGAGCTTTGCTGGCAAGTTAATTTTACATAGAGGCGATAAGTTATATAGTTTTAGCACATCAACTGGGTGGCAGGATATCCTAACAACTATATCAGCACAAAACGTGAGTTTTTCGGATAAAAAATTAATTATCTATAGCACCGAACAAGCTATGTATTTTGTTGATGAAGCACTTAATACAAAGCTAGTAGAAAACCTTGGTGAAGTTAAAGACGTAACGTATGATGCCGAAAACGACACTTATTTTATGGCTGCTAATTCAAAAGGCGTTATATCATTATCGAATACCGCAGGTTCAAGTCCAAAGTTTTACAAACCACTTGGTCCGGCTGTAAATAGTCCGTGGAGTATGACTTTTGCTGGCGAAAAACTATTTGTGGTGCCTGGAGGATGGTGGGAAGTTCAAAAATTCATCAATGGGGAAATTATGATTTTTGAAAATGATAAATGGAACAACTTAGATATTGAGGCTGTTGGGTCATTATCATTAGGGCTCGTTTCATCAAAAAAAATTACTGACTTTGTAAATGTTGCAGTAGATCCAACCGACCCCAAGCATTTCTTTGTTTCAGCTTATGGTTCAGGACTTTACGAATTCAAAAACGATAAATTTTCAAATTGGTATAATCACTTAAATAGCACATTAGAAACCGTTATACCATCTGATGCTTTGGGGTATATTCGAATTGATGGAGCTATTTTTGATAAAGAAGGAAATTTATTTGTGGCTAACAATCACATGGCAGCTAGTGTAAAAATACTTCAAAAAAATGGAGTGTGGTCCCAATTACAATATCCAGATGCTAACCAAACTGGATTTAAAAATATTATTATTAACAATCAAATTCCTTCTCAAAAATGGATAAACTCTGCCCGAAATTCAGCTGGGATTTTTGTATTTGATGATAAAGGTACCATTACAAACAAAAACGATGATAAATCTGTGTTTCTGACATCGTTTAGTGATACCGACAATGAAGGAGGCAAAATCTCCCCAGCAATTTTTTATTGTTTAGCACAGGATCATAATGGTGTAGTGTGGTGTGGAACCGATGAAGGCCCACTGCTTTTTTATAATACAGCCAAAGTTTTTGATACCGATTACACTTGTTCACGTGTTAAAATACCACGTAATGATGGTACAGGCTTGGCCGACTACTTACTTCAAAGCGACAAGGTCAAAGCTATTGCCATTGATGGAGCTAATCGAAAATGGATTGGCACCGAAAATTCAGGTGTATATTTAATGTCCGAAAACGGACAAGAGACTTTGGAGCACTTTACCGAAACAAATAGCCCATTATTATCGAACGATATTTTATCAATTGCAATTAATCCAATTACGGGCGAAGTGTTTTTTGGTACAAGTAGCGGGTTGGTTTCGTACCAAGGAAATGCAGTTGATGCTGCCGAAACATTTACAAATGTGCATGCCTATCCAAATCCAGTACGCGAAAATTACAACGGCATAATAACCATTACAGGGCTTGTAAAAGACACTGAAGTAAAAATTACAGATTTAAATGGCAATCTAATTTGTCAAACCATATCAAATGGTGGTATTGCAACTTGGAATGGCAAAAATATCAATGGCAATAAAGTCAGTACTGGCATCTATTTAGTAATTTGTGCCAATCAGGATGGAACTCAAAGTACTATTACAAAAATAATGGTTATAAACTAAGCGAAACATTTTCTTCAACAAATGAAAGAATTAATTCATAAATTTGACATTTTCAAGTTAATAGCATTATCACTTTTCATAATCTACATAATTTTTCCAGCAAACCATCATCTCTCAGATGCATATAGTTATGCTTCTAGTGTAAAATATGGAATAGATCTATTTGATTCACATCATCTGCTTTACAATTCATTTAATTTCTTAACAAAAGAATTTCTATCAATTTTCACTAAAAACATAGATGTAATTAGATTAATGATCTCAATAAATGCACTATTTGCCTTATTGAGTATGTTATTAATGAGAAAAATTTTATTTGTATTATTTCAAAGTAACAACAAAGCGGTTGTTTGGACATTATTTGCAGCATGTAGTTTTGGCTTCATGCGATTTTCTACTGAAGTTGAAACATTTATTATTCCAATTTTTCTATCATTAATATCAACCTACTTTTTTCAGAAACACTTAAAGCTTAACCTAAATAGATATGCATTATATTCTGGTATTTTTGCATCTTTAGCATGTCTTTTTCATCAAATTCATTTGTTTTGGGGAATAGGTTTATTTGTAGGTTTTATAATGAATCGAAAACTTAAACCTGCACTCTTGTATTTGGTTTCAACACCATCTGTTATTTTAATATATTCTATTGTAATTGTTTTTTATTATAATTCAGATTTATCAGTTAATAATTTTATCACATTTATTGCAGATTACTATTATTCTGATAAAGCTGATGTAAGTTTCGGTATAAACAATATAATTATTACAATTATAACATTTACAAGAACTTTTTTCCAAGTTCATGGATCTTTATTGCATATTTATGAGAAGCATACTATTATTTCAATACTAATTGCCACTATTACAGTATTTTGTACAATATCGTCTTTAAAACTGCTCACTTTAAAAAAGACAAATAACAAAATAAGCTCTAATGTTTTTGCATTTACTCATTTAATTGTTTTTATTTTACAACTATCATTTGCAATATTTTCACATGGCAATAGCGAGTTTATGGTAATGTTGCCATTTTTAATAGCATTTTTTGTCCCTTTTGTATTTGAAATAAGACTAAAAAGTATTCTGTTCTTTACTATAGGAATGTTTGTTTGGAATTTTGGTTTCGGCATTATCCCAAACCACTATATTGATTATCAAAACAATAAACAATTAATAAATCACATTGCAAAATGCAACAATTCATATTATATATTAAAGGAGAATTATTTGGTATCAAGTTATTACTTATATGAATATGGAAATGACAGTTATGGAAAAATCATTCCGATTGATTTCAATATTCGAGATATTAAAATTTCAGACAATACAAAGTTTTATACCGATATATTTTCGAAAAAAACACCATATAGTAGAGTTGACTTTACAACTACAATCGACACTTCAAAAATTCAATTTATTAAACATGTAAAATGGATAAACAACACAATGGGTGGTTTTTATATAGATGAAGTAAAGCTTTTAAAATAAATATAATCAATTTTGCACATTCAATAAAATCAATAAAAAAAAACCGACAATCAAAACTTAGTTTGATAGTCGGTTTCTGTTCTAAAAATTGGTTTACGATGTCTTTACATCATTTCCACGCTGCGTTTTACAAAGTTGGCTAACGCTTCACCTTTGAGCATATTGTTGGCAAGCAATGCAAGGTCGATTAATTGGCGTACTTGTTTGTTTTCGGCTGCAAAAGCTTTATAAACAGCTTTTTTATTATTTCCGAGTTCGTCCATTTGTTTTGCCAATGTGCTTAACTCGTCTTTTTCGACAGTTGCAATTTCTTCGTCCTTTTTGCCTTTGTGACTTTCGCTTAACTTATCGTGTGCGGCCTTCACTTCGGCTAGTTGATTTGCAAAAGGAGCTACTTCGGTGGCACATGCTTTTTCTTCGTCGCTCAATAGTTTCACGATAACAGGGTGCGCTGTATTTACTACCAAGTTGTAGCTATCAGGCATTTCGCCATAAAAACTCATCATACCACCCTGCAGAGCCGACATTTCTTTCATGCGGCGCATAAACTCGTTTTGAGTTACAAAAACCGGATTTGTAGTGGCCGATAGTTGTTCGAAAGTGACAATAAAGTTAGCCTTTTCCACTTTTGGAAGTTGCGAATCGAAAACGGCAACCAAAGCATCACGCTGCTCATCGGTTAGTGTTACTTTATCAACATCGTCTTTCTGAATAATTTTGTCAATTACGTCACTGTCAACACGTACAAAACGGGTTTTTTCAAACTTTTGTTCCAACTGACTCACCACATGCACATCCAACTGTCCGTCCATTATAAGCACATCATAGCCTTTATCTTTGGCAGCTTGAATATAGCTATAATGCTCATCAGCACTGTTTGCATACAAGTAAATTAAATCGCCATTCTTATCTTTTTGATTTTCGCCTACAAGCGTTTTATATTCTTCGAACGTAAAGTATTTGTCATCCACATTTTTCAATAATGCAAATTTCTCGGCACGCTCGTAAAACTTCTCATCGCTCAACATTCCGTATTGTATAAACACCTTGAGGTTATCCCATTTTTCCTCAAAATTAGCACGGTCGGCTTTAAAAATTTCGGCTAAGCGGTCGGCCACTTTTTTGGTAATATGGCCCGATATTTTCTTCACATTCGCATCGCTTTGCAAGTAACTGCGCGAAACATTCAATGGAATATCCGGCGAATCAATCACGCCATGAAGCAAAGTAAGATATTCAGGTACAATGTTTTCGACATGGTCGGTTACAAAAACCTGATTGCAATACAACTGTATTTTGTTGCGTTGCATGTCGATATTATTTTTTATTTTGGGGAAATAAAGAATACCAGTGAGGTTGAACGGATAATCAACATTGAGATGTATGTGGAAAAGCGGATCTTCGCCCATTGGATGAAGCTCGTGATAGAATTTATTATAATCTTCGTCGGTTAAATCAGCTGGTTTGCGTGTCCATGCCGGATTTGGATTGTTGATAATATTATCCTCATCGGTTTCAACATTTTTACCGTCTTTCCATTCTTTTTTCTTACCAAAAGCAATTTCTACAGGTAAAAACTTACAATACTTAGTTAGCAATTCCTGAATTTTGGTATCTTCCAGAAAATCTTTGTTTTCGTCGTCGATATGCAACACAATATCAGTTCCACGTTCCGATTTAATGGTATCTTCGAGCGTGTACTCCGGATCGCCTTTGCACGACCAGTGTTGAGCCACAGCACCTTCTTTGTGCGATTGAGTAAAAATCTCTACTTTTTTCGAAACCATAAACGAAGAATAAAAACCAAGTCCGAAGTGACCAATAATAGCTTGTGCATCGTTTTTGTATTTTTCTAAAAACTCTTCGGCACCCGAAAAAGCTATTTGATTGATGTATTTTTCAATCTCTTCGCCAGTCATACCTATACCATTGTCCGAAATGGTAAGTGTGCCTTTCTTTTTATCAATTGAAACACGCACTTTAAGTTCGCCCAATTCGCCTTTGTACTCGCCAACCGAGGCTAATGTTTTCAGTTTTTGACTTGCATCAACTGCATTCGACACTAATTCACGTAAAAAAATTTCGTGATCGCTGTACAAAAATTTTTTAATAACGGGGAATATATTATCACTCGTTACCCCAATGTTTCCTTTTGCCATTATTAATTATATGATTATTAGTTATTTAATTGCTTTGTAAATTTAAAAATAAGATTAAGTCTAAAATTAAATCTATCCCTAATAGTCAAATAAAGTGCCAAAACAAACTTGGTGACAAAATGACAGCATACGTTGGTTTATATTACAACAAATTACATTACAATTTCAGATTAGAAATTTACCGCTTGCTGTAGTTTCTCAACACAATTATCGGCAGCTATCAACCACCTTTTTTATTACATAACAGCATAAAACTACTGTACATAGCAAAAAAAATAATCAAAAATAAAACAAATACCTATTTGCACTTTGTTAATTCAAAAAAAAATACTATTTTTGCAGTCCGAATTTGAATCCGTTAGAAATCAACAAAATAATATTATAAGCAATGAAAAGGACATTCCAACCTTCACAAAGAAAAAGAAGAAACAAACATGGTTTCCGCGAAAGAATGGCAACTGCCAATGGACGTCGCGTATTAGCATCTCGTCGTGCTAAAGGTAGAGCAAAACTTACAGTAGCAGATGAAGGACGCCACAAAGCGTAACATTTAAGCTCAAACGAATATAAAGAAAGTAAAGACCTCAACTGAAGTTTTTACTTTTTTTATTTCAATACATTACAATTTCCAATAATTTAATTACTTTTGAAGCTAGTTTCGACTTCGATTGAGCGTTTCTAAATTATTAATTTCAAATTATTAATTCACAAGCATGGATTTTAAGAAATTTTGGTCCGAATCATTAGGTGGTTTTATTTTAAAGCGATTATTGCTAGCAACTATAATCTTAGTGGCTTTGTCGTGGATAACACTCTATCTGGTTGATATTTACACACAACATGGACAGACAGAAAAAGTGCCCGATTTACGTGGCATGTATATGGAAGAAGCGGAAGTTATGTTGAAAAACCACAGCCTTTATCCACAAATAATTGACTCGGTATATGTTCGGAACAAGAAATTGGGAACAATTATAGATCAAATTCCCGCAGCTAACTCCAATGTAAAAACCAACCGACCTATTTATTTAATTATCAATTCAAAACAAGTACATCATACTCCTCTACCCGAAGTGAATGATATTTCGTACCGACAAGCCGATGCCATGCTACGTGCTGTGGGTATAAATGTGAGTAATGTTGAGTATTCGCCATCGGAATACAAAGATTTGGTAATTGATGTAAAATATGGCGGAAGGAGCATTTCATCAGGATTTAGAATTCCGGAAGGCGCTTACGTTACATTGGTTGTTGGTAGTGGACTTGGTGGCGAAGATATTTTAATTCCATCGCTAAAAGGTTTGTCATTGGAAGATGCACGTCAACAAGCTATTACAGCTTCGATTGTAGTTGGTGCAATTGACTACGATGTGGCACCACGTAGTAACGAAAATGCCTATATCATTTACCGTCAACGTCCTGCAGCAGGAAAGTTAGTGCCTGCAGGCACTCGTATTGATGTTTGGCTATCGAAAGACAAAACGATGCTCGATAAGGTTTTTGAAGAAGATGAAGCCGACGAAGAGGGTGAAGAGGAATTCTTTTAATTTCAAAGAAAAAATTACAAAACGTGATTGACGAATACTTGGAAGATATAATTGATGATGATATTGAAAGTGAAATTCCCGATAGGGAAGTTTACGAGCATTTCCGTTTTGTAGTTGACAAAGGTCAGAATATGGTTCGCATCGACAAGCATTTGGTAAATTGCATGTCGGGCATATCGCGTAATCGAATTCAAGAAGCTGCTGACGCAGGAAATATCAGGGTGAATGATAGAAGTGTTAAGTCCAACTATCGGATAAAACCTTTTGACATTATTACCATCCATTTGGAATACCCACCTACCGAATTTAAAATTTACCCACAAGACATTCCTATCGACATTGTTTACGAAGATGATGATATTATTCTGGTAAACAAACAACCAGGTCTTGTGGTACATCCAGGATTTGGAAATTTCGATGGTACTTTGCTCAATGCCATTGCGTGGCATTTAAAAGACCACCCTGAATACGACATTAATGATTCACGCATTGGGTTGGTTCATCGTATCGACAAAGACACTTCGGGCTTATTGCTGATAGCCAAAACGGAACATGCTAAAGCCCATTTAGGTAAGCAATTTTTTTTGAAAACAACTCACCGTAGGTACCAAGCACTTGTTTGGGGCAATATAAAACAAGACGAAGGTACAATAATTGGCACTCTAGCACGTAATCCGCAGGACCGAATGCAATTTATGGTTTTTCCGGAAGGCGAAAATCCAATTGCAAAACACGCCGTAACGCATTACAAAGTGTTGGAACGATTTGGGTACACCAGCTTAGTAGAATGCAGATTGGAAACAGGCCGTACGCATCAAATACGTGTTCACATGAAACATATTGGCCATACGCTATTCAACGATGAACGCTATGGTGGGCATATTATTTTAAAAGGAAACACAACAGCTATGTACAAAGCATTTGTGAAAAACTGCTTTTTTATGTGCCCCCGTCAGGCTTTACATGCTAAGGAATTGGGATTTGTGCATCCACGTACTGGCGAATATATGATGTTTAACTCCGATTTACCACAGGATATACTTGAGTTGGTTGATAAGTGGAGGAAATATTCTATTGCGATGATGTAATGTTCCCGATACATTTGATTTTTTAATTATCAATTCCCGTTTTTCAATTGTTTTTTTATAAGCGGCACAAATTTATCAATATCACCTGCACCAAAAGTAACTAAAACATCAAGGTCCTTCTCTTTTAGCAATGTCAGTAAGTTTTCTTTGGAACACAATGTTTTGTGCTCCAAAGTTACATTGCGTAATATAATATCGGAACTTACGCCTTCGATGGGTAATTCACGTGCCGGATAAATGTCGAGTAGAATTAACTCGTCTAGCTTAGAAAGGGCACTGGCAAAATCGGCTGCAAAATCGCGCGTACGGGTATACAAGTGCGGTTGAAAAATGCCTGTAATTTTACGGTCGGGGTACAAGGCACGAATTGATGAAATGCTGGCATTTAACTCACTTGGGTGATGGGCATAATCGTCCATATACACAACTCTATCAGATTTATAAACAATATTGAAACGGCGATAAATGCCTGAGAACGAAGAAATTCCAACTCGTAGTTCTTCTGCTGTTACACCATTTAGCCATGCTAAAGCCATAGCAGCTACGCTATTTTCTACATTAATCAATACGGGTACGCCCAAGCGAACGTCATTAATGCGATCGGTGGGGGTTACAAAATCAAATTTGATTTCTCCTTTTCCAACTTTTATGTTTTCGGCACTAAAATCGCCTCCATCATTCATCGAATAAGTATAAACTTTAACTCCTTTTTGAAGTCTTGGCTTAATATCAATGCCTTTGCGCATAATAAGCGCACCACCAGGGCGGATGAGCGAAGTGAAATGTTCGAAACTCTCGCGAAAAGCATCTGCTGTTTCGTAAATATCCAAATGGTCGGCATCGGCTGAGGTAATTACAGCCATGTATGGCGACAGTTGGTGAAACGATCGGTCGTATTCATCTGCCTCAATTACAACATAATTACTGTCCTTGGAAAGCAATAAATTAGTATTGTAATTATTGGAAATGCCGCCCAAAAATGCACTACATGTAACCTGCGATTGGTAAAGTAAGTGTGCAGCAATGGTCGAAGTTGTAGTTTTGCCATGCGTGCCAGCCACACATATTCCTTTGCTTTGGCGTGTGATATCGCCCAGCACTTGAGCGCGTTTCTGAATTATAAAGTTATTTTCTTTAAAGTACTGTAACTGACTGTGCTCTTCTGGAATAGCAGGTGTTACAATTATCAAAGTACTTTTAGGATTCATGTATTCAGCCGGAATATGGTTTACCTCTTGATTGTAAATAACTTGAATTCCTTCTGTTGCCAAATCTTGTGTTAATTTTGTTTCGGAACGGTCATAACCTGCCACTTCAAAACCTTTGGTTTTAAAATAACGTGCCAAGGCACTCATGCCTATACCACCTATTCCAAGAAAAAAATATCGATTGTATTTGTTCATTTTGGGTTGTTAGTTAATTTGATCATCTACTAATTAGTTCTTCAGTTGCATGGTTGTTTCAGAACTCGAAACTCAGAACTTCTTATTTCCTATTATCTTCACTACTTCATCTACAATGCGTTTAGCAGAATCTTTTTCGGCTAATTTTAAAATATTTTCAGCTAGTTTTGATAACGCTTCATCGTTCAAAATTAATTGCAATGCCATTGGTATTAAATTATCTTTTGCTTCAACATCCTTAATCATAACAGCGGCATTTTTAGTAACTAAAGCCAAGGCATTTTGTGTTTGATGGTCCTCGGCCACATTAGGCGACGGCACTAATATGGTTGGTTTTGCCAACAAACAAAGCTCCGAAATTGAACTTGCACCAGCTCTCGAAACAACCAAATCGGAAATGCTATATGCATAATCCATACGCGAAACAAAATCGGTTACCAGCAGACTGTCTGATTTATACGCTTCGGCCGCCTGACGAGCATCGGCAATATAAAATTTCCCCGTTTGCCAAATAACTTGTATGCCAGCTTTAGTCAATGCATCGAGCTCGGCTATTATACTTTGATTGATGGTACGTGCTCCCAAGCTGCCACCCACAATAAGTAAGGTTTTTTTGACAGGTGTAAATCCAAAGAGCTGATAAGCTTCAGCCGCTTTTGATTGCACTTCAAACAAATCCTGACGTACAGGATTCCCAGTTTTTACAATTTTATCTTTCGGGAAAAACTTATCCATATTATCGTAAGCCACACATATTTTTGATGCTTTCTGGGCCAATAATTTATTGGTTACACCAGCATACGAATTTTGTTCCTGCAATAAAGTAGGCACTCCAAAGCCCGAAGCAGCTTTTAATAAAGGTCCGCTTGCATAGCCGCCTACACCAATAGCAATATCAGGACGAAAAGTACGAATGATTTTTCGGGCTTTCAAAATACTAATAGCTAAATTTATCAGCACTTTAATATTGCGCAACATGTTTTTTCGATCGAAACCGCTTACAGGCAATCCTTCGATACGATAGCCAGCTGCAGGAACTCGTTCCATTTCCATACGACCTTTTGCTCCAACAAAAAGTATTTCGGAATCGGGAAATCGGCATTTTAATTCATTAGCAATACTTATAGCTGGAAAAATATGTCCGCCTGTACCGCCTCCACTTACTATAAATTTTTTCATATCTCTTCTAAATTTACTACCGGAATGGATTCTTCTGGTGCTTCCACCATTTCTTTGTCTTCGGGGTGCCCTTCTTCTTTTATCTGACGTGTAACACCCAGAATCACTCCAAAATAAATGCAAGTAATCAATATGGATGTTCCACCGCGACTAATTAGCGGCAATGGTTGCCCCGTAACTGGTCCTAAACTGGTGGCTACAGCCATGTTTACAAATGCCTGAATTACTATCATTAACGATAATCCAATAACCACCACAGCCGGAAAAACCGTTGGGCTTTCGGTAGCAATACGACCAGCTCGATAGAGCAAGATTAAATACAAAAGCATCACCACTACTCCACCTAGCATGCCTGTTTCCTCAACAATAATGGCGTAAATGAAATCGGAATAAGCCTGTGGCAAAAAATCGCGTTCAATACTATTTCCGGGCATTACTCCAAAAAATCCACCTCTTGCAATGGCTATTTTGCCATGTTGTACTTGTAGGTTTTCGTCGGTAATGGCATATTTATCTTCTTTTATATCGTCCGATACAAAAAATTTATCAATTCGACTAGTCCAAGTATATGCTCTTTTGAAAGCCGATGGCATACTATCTCTGGGTATTGCTTTTATTGCACCATAACCCAGAATTGCAGCCAAAATAATAAGTCCAGCAATAGAACCTAATTTTTTTAATGAAATTTTACCAATAAACATCATTATAAAAACTACTCCGAAAAGGATACCCGCTGTGGAAAAGTTTTCGATAAGTATAAGTGGACAAATAACAGCAAGCATAATCATTATACTCCAGAAATATCGTTTTTCGTCGGTTTCGGGATTTTTAATGCGCGAAATAAAATCGGCAGCCACAATAATCACAGACAGTTTAGCCAATTCCGAAGGTTGAAATTGTATGCCTCCTATTACTAACCAGCGAGTTGCATCGTTTTCGCTTTGTCCTTTAAATTGCACCAAAATTAACAAAAAAACCGACAACAACAAGCCCACATACGACAATAAACGTATGAAGCGGTAGGGTACAAGATGCACAATAATAGCAATTAAAGCACCGCCAGCCAAAAACCCAACGTGACGCAGCATAGGCGTAGTATGGTTGGCTGCTTTGTAGGCGAGTGTACTCGAAGCACTATACATTTCGATAATGGATACCACACATAGCATGATAAACGCTATCCAAAGTGTAGCATCGCCGCGTAAATATTTTTTTAATAAACTGTCCATTTATTACAAATTTCGTACACAGGTTTTAAACTGACGACCACGATCTTCGTAGTTTTTAAACAAATCGAAGCTAGCACAACAAGGCGACAGCAAAACGGTTTCGCCTGATTTTGCAATTTTATAAGCTTCGGCTACAGCATCTTCCATTGATTTAACTTCTACAATATTGGCAACTTTATCTTTGAAAAAAGCCATAAGAGCAGTGTTATCTTCGCCCATAAAAATTAAACTAGTCACTTTTTCGTTTACCAATTCTTCAATTTCGCTATAGTCATTTCCCTTGTCGGTACCACCCAAAATTAGCACTGTAGGAGTTTTTATGCTTTGTAATGCATACCAGCACGAATTTACATTGGTAGCTTTGGAGTCGTTAATATAACGCACATTACGCACAGTTGCCACATATTCCAAGCGGTGTTCCACGCCCTGAAAATCCATAAGCGAAGCTCGGATACTTTCTTTTTTCACATTTAAAACAGTTGCTGTAAGCCCCGCGGCCATTGAGTTATAAGTATTGTGCAGTCCTTGAATTGCTAATTCGGTTTGTGGCATAGTAAAAATTGTTTTAAGTGTATTTATAATTAATTCTTCGTTTTCGATAAATGCTTTTGTTTTTTCGTTGCGTTCAATTGCAAAAGGATACATGGTTGATTGAATGTTGCGTTTTGCCAATTCAGCTTTTATAACAGGGTCGTTTTCCCAAAAAATAAATGTGTCGTCCTTGGTTTGATTCTGTGTAATTCGGAATTTCGAATTCACATAATTCTGAAAATTATAATCGTACCTATCTAAATGATCTGGTGTAATGTTTAGTAATACGGCTATATCAGCTTTAAATTCTGTCATGCCATCGAGCTGAAAACTACTGAGTTCCACAACATAATAATCGAAATTCTCAGTGGCCACTTGTAATGCCAAACTATTGCCAACATTGCCAGCGAGTCCCACCCGAAGGCCAGAATTTTTTAATATATGATATGTAAGCATGGTAGTTGTAGTTTTTCCATTACTACCCGTAATGCATATCATTTTGGCATTGGTATATCGTCCTGCAAATTCAATTTCGGAAATTATGGACGTTCCTTGCGCATGTAATTTTTTAATTAGTGGCGCTTTATCAGGAATTCCGGGGCTTTTAATAATTTCAGCTGCATTTAAAATCTTTTCTTCGGTATGTTGTTTTTCTTCCCATTCAATGTCGTACTCATTAAGTAGGTTTTTGTAATTGGGTTTAATTTCGGATAAATCCGACAAAAAAACATCGAATCCTTTCAGTTTTGCAAGTACAGCAGCGCCTGCACCACTTTCGCCTCCACCTAAAATTACAATTCTATTCATTATCTTATTTTCAGCGTTATTATTGTTACAGCAGCCAAAATAATTCCCACAATCCAAAAACGAATTACAATTTTTGATTCGGGCATGGCTTGCAAAGGACTTTGAAAATAGGCTTGAATGCCTGCATTTCCAGGTTTCTGAAAATGATGATGTAAGGGCGCCATTTTAAAAATGCGACGACCCTCGCCAAATCGTTTTTTGGTATATTTGAAATAACCAACTTGCATCATTACCGATAAGTTTTCGATGATAAATATGCCGCAAAGTATTGGTATTAATAATTCTTTATGAATAGCAATGGCAAATACGGCAATAATTCCACCAAGGGTTAAGCTGCCTGTGTCGCCCATAAAAACCTGAGCAGGAAAGGCGTTGTACCACAAAAAACCAATGGTAGATCCAATAAATGCACCCGCAAAAATCAACAATTCACCCGTGCCAGGAAGATACATAATATTCAAATAGCCAGCATAGTTCACGTTACCCGATACATAAGCCAAAATACCGAGTATCACGCCTATAATGGCCGATGAGCCTGTTGCCAGTCCATCCAGTCCATCAGTCATATTGGCACCATTCGAAATGGCTGTAACAATAAAAATTACAACGAAAATAAACAATATCCATCCATAATCCTGTGCTTTATGGCCTGCCCAAGCAAAAGCATCGGCATAATCGAGGTTGTTGTTTTTGAAAAATGGAATGGTAGTATTGGTCGATTTTATATCGTGTTTGGCATAAGTAACTCCTTCTACACGAGTGTTTTTTCCTTTTATTTCTGTGTTTTCACGTATTACTATATCGGGACTTAAATACATAATTAATCCTACAATAAGACCCAAACCCACTTGACCAACAATTTTGAATTTGCCTTTTAGTCCTTCTTTGTTTTTGCGAAATACTTTAATATAATCATCGACAAAGCCTATTAAACCTAACCATACGGTTGCAACTAACATCATTATAATGTAAACATTGTTGAGCGCTGCCAATAGTAATGTAGGAATAAGTATGGCAATAATGATAATGACACCACCCATTGTAGGCGTTCCTTTTTTGCTCATTTGGCCTTCGAGACCCAAATCGCGTATTGTTTCGCCTATTTGTTTTTTTTGCAAATAATCAATTATTCGTCGTCCGAACAAAGTTGATAACAACAGTGCCAAGATAAAAGCCAATCCCGTGCGAAACGAAATAAAGTTGAACATCCCTGTTCCTGGAATGTCAAAATACTTGTCTAAGTAGGTAAATAAGTGGTATAGCATATCTTTATAATTAATAATTAATAATTGACAATTAACAATTTACGATTCAAAAATTCATTCATCTTTACATCAAAAGCATTTCTTCACCTCTTCTCTGTCGTCGAAATGATGTTTTACGCCTTGTATAATTTGATAATCTTCGTGTCCCTTACCTGCAACAAGCACCACATCGCCAGCTTGTGCTAGGGCGCAAGCTGTTTTTATGGCTTCGCGGCGGTCAACTATAGTTATGCTTTTCGATTTTTGAATCACATCCAAACCTGCAAACATGTCATTCAAAATATCCTGTGGCTCTTCGTTGCGCGGATTGTCCGATGTTAAAATCGTTTTCCAACTTCCATCCACAGCCTCTCGAGCCATCATGGGGCGTTTGCCTTTGTCGCGATTTCCTCCGCAACCCACAACAGTTATTAACCGACCGTTGCCTTCTAAAATTTGGTTTATGGTGGAAATAACATTTTTCAAAGCATCGGGCGTATGTGCATAATCCACAATAGCTGTAAATCCTTGTGGGGCACGTAGGGTTTCAAATCGTCCCGATACCGAACTCAACGAACTGATAATACGAAGCACTTCCATTTCATCCTGCCCCAGAAGTACGGCCGCTCCAAATACAGCCGACAAATTGCTCGCATTAAACTTACCAATAAACGATACGTTTACTTCGCGGTCGTTCATATCCAGCAACATGCCATCAAAACCATGTTCCAAAATTTTGGTTTTAAAGTCGGCCATCCCTCTAAGCGAGTATGTATATTTACGTGCTTTCGAATTCTGAAGCATCACCAATCCGTTTTTGTCATCAGCATTGGTAAGTGCAAAAGAATCGGCCGAAAGTGCGTCGAAAAATCCTTTTTTTGCTTTTAAGTAATTTTCAAAAGTCAAATGATAATCAATGTGGTCGCGTGTAATATTGGTAAAAATTCCACCATCAAATTCAAGTCCGGCAATGCGCCGTTGATCCACCGAGTGCGAACTTACTTCCATAAATGCATATTCGCAGCCAGCATCAACCATGTTGGCAAGTAATTCGTTTAATGCCAGGGAGTCAGGAGTTGTATGTGTTGCCTCAATAGCTTTTTTGTCAATATAATTGCAAACTGTTGATAGCAAACCTACTTTAAAACCTAACTCACTAAACAGTTTGTAAAGCAATGTGGCAATAGTAGTTTTTCCGTTTGTTCCTGTTACACCAACCAATGTAAGTTTGGAGGATGGAAAATTGAACCAGGCCGAAGCCAATTTACCTAAAGCATCTGAACTATTTTCGACCTGAATATATGTAATATCTGGTGATTTTTCGTTAGGCATTTTTTCGCAAACTACTGCCGAAGCACCATTTTCGATGGCCATATTAATAAAATCATGTCCATCAACAGCCGAACCACAAGTAGCCACAAATAATGAATTTGCAGTCGCCTTTCGAGAATCGAATTGCACCGCAGTAACATCAATTTCGGTATTTCCTGATACTGAAATTATTTTAATGTTTTGAAGCAAATTATCTAAATTCATACGCTTGATATTGCAATTGATTTTTCCTTATAACTCTTTGTTCTAATTTAACTGTATACGCACCAATTGTCCTTTTGTGACTTGATTTCCGACCGATATATTTTGCGAAACAACTTTACCACGACCATTTACCTGCACACGTAAACCCATTTGACCCAATAAATACATAGCATCTTTGGCTCCCATTCCTTGCAAATCAGGCATTTTGTTTTTGAAAACCTTCAAAGGTTTAATATCCAGCACACTATCAGTTGTGTTTGTGCTTATCCAGTTTGTGTTTGTAGTTCTGATATTCAAATTTAAATTAGACATTACCGAATTTAAAGCTCGTGCATAACCCCCTTTAGCTTGTGGAAAATAAGGATAAATAGCTGTAGAGTCGAGTTTTAAATGTTCTGGTTTTAAATTTGATTTTAGTGCCATTATTTCTTCGGCAATACTTTTGAAAACCGAGCCAGCCATTTTACCTCCCGATGGATATCCTTTCTTAGGTTCACGTATTACAACAATACAGGTATAAAGCGGATCGTCGGCCGGAAAATAGCCACAAAATGACACCTGATGACTTGTGCCACCAGCTTTATAACCTGCAGCGCCTTTCGATATTTGAGCAGTTCCTGTTTTACCTGCAATGCGTACATGTTTCGACCGTACATTATGAGCAGTTCCTTTGGGTGCTTCCATAACGCCCAATAAGGCTTCGTGCACAATTTGTAATGTTGTTGGTTTACATATTTGCTCACGTACAGTTTCGGTAGTAAATTCTTTAATTTTCAACCCATTGCGCATGATGGCCTTAACAAAGAATGGACGAATTAATTTACCTTTGTTTGCTATAGCATTGTAATAGGCTAGCGTGTAAATGGGTGGAATTTGCGATTCGTAACCTATTGACATCCAAGGTAATTTTGTAGCCGACCAGTATTGCGCTTTGTCTTTCGGGTGGCGAATTTTAGGGCCTGAATTTCCTGGTATTTCCAAATCAAATTTCTCATTCATGCCCATTTCGTACAATTTTTCAACATATCCCGAAGGGTTGTCGCCCCATGCATTTACCACTGCCATTGAAATAGCAACGTTTGATGATCCATGCATTGCTTCAGCAAGTGTAATACTACCAAAACCTCCTTTTTTAGCATTGTGATCGTTCATATTTCTACCTGCAAATGCATGTACGCCACCTCCGGTATGCATTACGTCTGTAATTTTAGCTTTATCCTCGTCGAGTAATGCAATGAGCGAGAATGTTTTAAATGTTGAGCCTGGTTCAACCTGATCCGAAACAGCACCGTTTTTATTTTCGGTAAATGTGCCATCCGGATTTTGGTACATGTTTACGATAGCTTTCATTTCGCCTGTCTTTACCTCCATTACAAGGGCATAACCTGTTGAAGCATCGAACGAACGCATACTATCAACCAATGCTTTTTCGGCAATGTCTTGCATGTTTAAATCTATGGTAGTTAGAATATCCAAACCGTTGATTGGTTCAACCTGAATGGTTTCTTCCAACCTATTAGCCACTTTCTGCATTATCGAAATGCCTGGGGTTCCAATCAGTTCTTTGTTGAAATACAATTCCAAGCCGTTTTTACCACCTTTCGAATCCTCTGCGTAAATGTCGCCTATGGTGCGCGATGCCAACGACCCAAATGGTTTTTCGCGCCGAAGCATTTCTTTGGTTATTAGTCCACTTTTAATTCGCCCCATTCGGAATAAAGGCATTTTTTTAAGCACTTTCAGTTGAGCATAAGTAATGCGTTTGGGATATATTTGCACTTCGCCTTTACGTTCACGATAAGCTCTTTTGAGCATTATTTTATAGTCATTTGCAGTGCGATCGGCAAAATAAGTGGCTAAACTTGTAGCCAGAGAATCCACTTTATCTTTGAATAATTTACCATCATCTTCGCGCAGAGCGGGTACGCGCGTATCCATATAAACATAGTACGTTGGAATGGTGCTTGCCATTAATCGACCATCGCACGCATAAATATTCCCCCGGCTTGGTTTTACCAGGATGTCAGTTTTTTTGCTTTTGGCAGCTACGGCCATCCAAGCTTTTTTTTCGGCAGTTTGTAAATAGATAATACGTCCCAATACAGCCACAAAAAGAAGTACTATACCAAAGTATACTACTCCAAATCGTAAAACTATGCTATCGCGTTTGCCTGCCATTTTTAGTAAATTATTTTTCTTCTGCTACTTTCACCTCTAAAACTATCGGTGGTGTATTCGACTCCGAAAGCGTTAATCCTCTGTCATATATCATTTTACGAACATTCGATTGTCGGCTAATTTCCATCAGCTCGGCCGAGATTGTGAGCGATTCGTATTTTATGTCTTGTATTTCGCGTTTTAATTTCAATGCTTTTGAAAGTTGTGTTTCGCAATAATACCGATTATCAACATACAAAAAAGCAATAAAAGCCAACATAATAAGAAATGGATATTGTTTTTGTAAAAACTTTTTTGTTAGAATATTACCATTAATTATGTCGCGCAACGTGCTCGATTTCAAATCATTGAAATCTTCATTGCCTTTAATGGCCTCCGCTATTTTAAGTATCCAACTCATTTTTTTGTAGGCACTTCGTGCGTTTTTATTTGGGCTATGCCGTTTACTTGGGCTTCGCCGCTAAAGGGCACTTCGTGCGTTAGTTTATTGTTTAATTTCTTTTATCTCCACATCACCATATTATCACATTGGCACATTATCTTTCTGCAACTCTCAATTTAGCACTACGTGCACGTGGGTTTCTATTTATTTCATCGTCGGTGGCAACAATCACTTTGGTATTCACTTGTTTAAGTGGTGCAATGATATTGCCGTAAAAGTCTTTTTCCAATTTTCCTTCAAAATTTCCGCTACGGAAATAGTTTTTCACCAACCTATCTTCGAGCGAATGATACGTTAATATGGCAATACGTCCACCCGGATTTAGCACTTCCAAGCTTTGTATCAACAATTCTTCGAGTACTTCCATTTCTTTGTTTACCTCGATGCGTAAAGCTTGAAAAACGCGTGCCATATCTTTTTTCTCTTTCTCGCGGCCAAAATATGGTTTCAGAATTTCAATAAATTGAAAAATACGCGTAATAGGCTCATTTGCTCTACTTTGAACTATTGTTCGGGCTATCTTGCGCGAATTGTGTAGCTCGCCAAACAAATAAAAAACGGTTGCCAAGTCTTCTTCTGCGTAAGTATTTAATATGGTTGAAGCTGTAATTTTCGATTCGGTATTCATGCGCATATCCAAGTCACCATCAAATCGGAACGAAAAACCACGCTCGGCTTCATCAAAATGGTGCGACGACACCCCCAAATCGGCTAATATCCCATCCACTTTTTCAACTTCATGATATTTCAAAAAATTAACCAAGTATCTAAAATTACTTCGAACAAATGTAAAGCGCTTATCATCAATTATATTTTCAATAGCATCTAAGTCCTGATCAAAACCAAACAATTTGCCCTTAGTACCTAAGTGATTCAAAATTTCTTTGGTATGACCGCCGCCACCAAATGTCACATCCACATAGACCCCATCGGGTTTAATAGCTAAACCTTCGATAGTCTGGCTTAATAAAGCTGGAACATGATAAGCAAGCTCAGTCATAGTGTCTCCTGCTAAAACTGGAGGCTGTATGATTTTATTTGTTTTCTTTTCCGACTTACTCATTATGTGTTGCTTATCGGGATTTATTCCCCTTTAGAGGTTAGGTGCTCTTTTTTCATCATTTTACTTTTTAACCGTGCAGCAAAATCAGTTTTGGCTTGCATCGACTGTTCGTAGCGTGCTTTGCTCCATACCGCTATTTTATCCAATAAACCTACAAATAACATGTCATTTCCTTCAACTGCAATGCTTTGCAAGTGACGTTTCGATAGTAAAATACGTCCTTGCGAGTCGATATCCAGCCATTCGGCATCCGATACAAATTGCATAAGTAGCAATTGATCTTCCGGATTCCAATCGTCGAGGTTTGATTTTAAATCCTGCACCATTTTAGTCCAAACTTCTACCGGATAAAGCACTAAATAGTCGTTTTCAGGATCTCTTCGCATCACAATTCGCTCCTTTTCGCCTTCGGCCAATTGTTTGCGATACGTCGATGGAACGAATACTCTTCCCTTTACATCGGCTTTTGCTTCATATTTACCTATAAGATTCGACATTGTTTTTGTGCTTTAATATTCATCGGTAAAAGTATAAAAAGTTTTTCATATTCCCCACATTCACCCACAAAAAATTTATCAACAGCTTTTTAGCTCTATTTTGCTGTTTTCGAGAAACTTTTCAACAAGTTATCAACAATTTCAGCTCTAATACATTTGGTTTAAATATCAGATATTAAAACAAATAGATTATTAATAGAGAATTTTGCAGAATTGCAAAGTAAAGTGGGGGAAAAATTCACATAATACAAAGCTACATTGCTTACACTTTCTTCAAGCATCGATATTTACTTCTCAAAAAAGTATAATTATTCCATTTTAATAAACATTTCACATAAATGTGATTGAAATTAGAAACATATTAACTACATTTGTCGCCCTTTATTTAAAAACAAAACGATATGCGTAAATTTACAACGCTTCAATTTTTATTTATCTTTTCGATTTCATTACTCGCTCAAATACCCTCAGGATATTATAATACTGCTGTAGGAAAAGCTGATGCTGCATTGAAAACTGCCTTATTTAACAAAATTGCGGCACATACTGAACGAACCTATGATAATCTTTGGACAGACTTTCAAACCACTGACAAGCGAGCGGATGGAAAAGTGTGGGATATGTATTCGTCATGTACGTTTACATTTGGCACACATCAGGACTCTGGGTCAGGTGGTGGTGCCGAATGCCAATACTACAATAGAGAGCATTCTTTTCCTAAAAGCTGGTTTAGTAATGGCACTCCAATGCATTCTGATTTGTTTCATTTATATCCAACAGATAAATTTGTCAACAATCAGCGTGGAAATTATCCTTTTGGTGAAACAAATGGCTCTACAACATATAGCAATGGAAGTAAGTTAGGTACAAGTAGTTTCTCTGGTTATACGGGAACTGTTTTTGAACCTGCAAACGAATATAAAGGCGATTTTGCACGCACCTATTTTTATATGGTTACTGCCTACGAAGATAAAGTAGCTAATTGGATATCGGAGCATTTAGCATCGAACAGCTTTCCTGCATTTAATAGCTGGACGATTTCATTACTTTTAAAATGGAACAACAATGATCCAGTAAGTATAAAAGAAACTAACCGAAACAATGCAGTCTATGGAATACAAGGAAACCGTAACCCATTTATTGACTACCCAATGCTTGCAGAGCATATTTGGGGAACCAAAAAAGGAACTCCATGGTCAATCACCTCGGGCATAAATGATTTGAAAATTGAATTTAGCGTTTCGCCTAATCCTGCATCGAAATTTCTGAATGTAAAAACCGACGAACAAAATACAACTTACCGCATAATTTCGCTCAATGGCATGTTGGTTGAGAGCAAAAAATTAAATACTTCGGGTACCATTTCTATTGAACAACTCAACGATGGTATGTATTTTATTGAACTACAAATGGGCAATCGAAAGGCAATTAAGAAATTTGTGGTAAACAATTAATAATCAGCAATCTAATTTTACTGAAAGAGAAATTACGAATTTTGAGTAATTTCTCTTTCAGTGTCTACAATAATTTATTTTATAATGAAGAAAACAATTTTTTTCCAGTTCTTTTTACTACTTGCGTTATCGCTCGCTGCCCAAATCCCTACCGGATACTACTCCGCTGCCGAAGGCAAAACAGAAGCTGCACTAAAATCGCAGTTAGCAACTATTATATCAGCCAATTACGACGACAATGGCTACGATGGATTATACAATATATATAAAACCAGTGATAATTTACCCAATGGTAAAGTATGGGATATGTATTCGGTAAAAGCCGATGGAACAGCTAATTATTACTTCGCACATGGCAGCGAAACATGTGGCAGCTACAAAACTGAGGGCGATTGCTATAATCGCGAACATACTTTTTGCGATTCGTGGTTGGGTAATGCTACTCCACAGCGTTCAGATGCACATCATTTAATCCCTACCGATGGTTACGTGAATAATCGCAGAAGCAGTTTTCCACACGGAAAAGTAAAAACGGCTTCGTGGACTTCGACTAATGGCAGTAAATTAGGAACTTCCGACCCTGCAACAGGTTATTCGGGAACTGTGTTTGAACCAATCGACGAATTTAAGGGTGATTTTGCACGCATGTATTTTTATGTGGCTACCCGATACGAATCGAAAATTGGTGGCTGGGCAAATAATGGTTCGGCAAATCAAATTTTAGCTGGCAATGCCTATCCGGCATACAAATCGTGGTTTTACACGCTTATGTTGGCATGGAATAGCCTCGACCCAGTAAGCACAAAAGAAATAAATCGAAATAACGTGATTTATGGTTTTCAGAACAATCGAAATCCGTATATCGACTATCCTGATTTAGCTGAATTTGTTTGGGGAAATAAAAAAGGACAGCCTTGGTCGTCGACGAATACTAATTCGCCTTATCTTTCGCTTCCAACCAATGGTTCGGTAGTTGATTTTGGAAAAACAGCCTTTCAGCAAGCGCAATCCACCTCGGTTACAATTAAAGCTAACAACCTAACTGGGAATTTAACAGCAACAATTGGTGGCACCAACGCATCGTTATTTTCAATCAGTTCCACATCAATTACAAAAATTCAGGCAGAAGCTGGCTTTACATTAAACATCAACTACAGTGCTCAAACAATTGGAACACATACAGCAACACTTCAATTGTCGGGAGGGGGAATTACTTCGGTAAGCGTGAATCTTACCGCACAATCGTCCGACAATTTTATGGCATTAGCAGCAACTGACATTAGCAGCAATAGTTTTACAGCCAAATGGACTACATCGGCTGGTGCTTCAAATTACATATTGGATGTTTATTCACTTCAAAGTAACGGAGCTTCGCAAACTGTAAAACTGCTAGAGGAAGAATTTACAAGCGGCCTGCCTACAACATGGATTAGCGAAGGTTACACTGATAAAATTTTAGCGGGTTCAATACGATTGGCATCAGGCAGCAACGCTGGTAAAATAACAACTCCTGCATTTGATTTGTCAGGCCAAAATAACGTATTGACATTTAAAGCAAAACAGTTTACAGGCGATGCTGGTGCACCAGTTACAATTGCACTGAACAATCAGGAACTTGAATCGTATTCAACAACCGCCGATTTTCAAACATATACCTTGGAAATTCCGCAAGCTACAACAACATCTACATTAAGTTTTAGCGCAGCAAAAGGCATACGGGTTTATGTAGATTACGTAAAAGTAGAAAATGTAGCAGCAAGAACAACTCCAGTAACCGTTGCAGGCTATCCTAAATTGGTGGGAAATGTATTGAGCTATTCAGTTACTGGCCTCGAAAGCGATTCTATTTATTATTATACTGTAAGTCCGCAAAACAATTCAAGTATTAAAACCGATCCAGTTTTGGTTAAAACATTGCTCGCAAATGCATTGCCTAATTTGAATGGCAATACGGTAAGCTGGAGTAAATCGTCCAATGGAGTGTTTTTAACAGGGCTTCCGCACAGTTGCAAAATTGTAGTTTCGGATATTTCCGGAAAAAGAATCACTACAATTTTAAGTGAAAAAGAAAATACAATCTTAAACCTTTCAACAAAAGGTGTTTATATTATTCAAATTCTGACCAGTAATAATTCGGTTAGTTTAAAAGTAGTTTATTAAACCTTTCAGCATTTGAAATTGTTATTTTAAAAAAAACATACACCACAATATCTTGCTTGATTTTTTATTTGTTTCAGAATAATTTAAAAAATGGCAGTGTAAAAAGTTGCTTAAACTGAAACAAAATGTCTAAATTTAAGAATCTTGTATTCTTACTTGTAATTTCGATTATATGCTATTCTCAAATTCCACCAGGCTACTATAGTTCTGCTGTGGGACTAAAAAAGTCATCTCTAAAAACGGCATTACACCACAAAATAAAGACAGCCACAGTGCTCAGTTACGGTGGAGGCGATGGCAAAACATGGTCGGGTTTTGTGCGAACAGATGAACGTCCTGCCGATGGCTCAATTTGGGATATGTATTCGAATGTGGTTCGTGTTTTCAATGGCAATTTGGCTGTTACAGGTATGAACATCGAACATTCGTTTGCCAAAAGTTGGTGGGGCGGCACCGAAACACAGGCCTATAAAGACTTACACCATCTCAACCCGTCCGACGCTACTGCTAACCAGCGCAAAAGTGCTTTTGTTATGTCGGTTATCGACTCAACCCTTACCTATACCAATGGCGTGATAAAAGTGGGCAAAACCAAACAAAAAACAGGCTATCTGCTGTCGGCTTGGGAGCCAGCCGATGAATACAAAGGAGATTTTGCACGTGTTTATATGTATATGGTAACAGCATACGAAGATTATGCCCCACTTTGGACAGCAGATTCGGAACATCAATTGGACAATAATACCTACCCTGTTTTCGAAAAATGGGCTATGGATTTATTGTTGCAATGGAGTAGACAAGATCCTGTGAGTACAAAAGAAACAAATCGAAACAACATAATCTACAGTATTCAAGGTAATCGAAATCCATACATCGATTTTCCGCTTATGGCCGAATATGTTTGGGGAAACCGCATAACGATGCCCTTTACCGAGAACGGGTCAGTCAGTTTCCCGTATCTCAATTATCCCAATAACAACGATAGTGTAACTACAGCTTTGGTTTACGTGCAAAAGCCAATTACATTTAATATCCCAATTAAAGCCAATAACCTGACTGGACAATTAAATTTTTCGTTGAGTGGCACAAATGCAGCAAATTATACTTTGTCGCGCAATAGCATTCCGAAAACGGAGGCCGAAGCGGGTACCGAACTTATAATAACTGTAAGCGGACAGCAAGCTGGAATGAAATCTGCATTTCTAAATGTGTCCGGAGGCGGTATAAATGCACTTTCGGTGAAACTGAAAACAGAAATATCAGATGCCTTTGTTGCATTACCTGCAACCAACATACGTTCTACGGGTTTTGATGCCAATTGGACTATTGCTAATGGCGCTACAGGCTATGACCTGAATGTGTTTTCACTTCGACCTACAGGCACATTTAATGCAGTAACCAAAGTGGACGAAGAATTTATATTCACCATTTCGAACACTTGGTCGCGCGAAGGTTATACCGACCAAGCCACAGCAAGCAATTTCAAGTTAGGGTCAACAAGCACCTACGGCAAATTGAGTTTAGAACCTATGAATCTGAGCGAAAATGGAGCGCGCATTACTGTAAAAGCACGTCAGTATTCATCCGACACTGGAGCAAAACTTACTTTTACTGCTAATAATATTGAACAAACCGTATGGACAACAGCTGTTGCTAACCAAACATTTACAATTGATATATCTCCCAAAACCGCCAACACTGTGCTAGCATTTTCGGCCATAGCTGGCAAAAGGGTATATATTGACTACCTAAAAGTGGAAGAGCTTATCCCCATTATGTATCGTATTGTTGAAAACACCTTTCCTAAACCAGTTGGAAATACCACAACCTATACAATAACAGGACTAAACACTGACTCAACCTATTATTTCACCGTTAAACCACAAGGAATTACTAATCCAACTGAGTCGAATCAGATTAAAGCACATACCGATATCACTACAAATACGGCTCGAAATGTGAAACGAAAAGTTGCATGGAATGTACAATTTAGCACGCTGAATGTTCAAAATATACCAAAAAATGCATATTTGACCTTATACAATGCCAGTGGTCAAGTAATTCAGGCTGGCCAACACAACTCACCTGTAGCTTCAATTCATCTCACAAAACCTGGATTTTACTTTTTAAAAGTAGCAGACAACTATAGTAGCGAAATTATTAAAATTTTCAAGTAAAATCAAGTACAGCTACACATAAAGTAGCATCCGTTGTGTTTTCACGAAAAAAGCTTAACTTTGTACTTCTTTGTAAAATGGAGTATTTGCGAAATATATGTACTGTTGGTATAATATATTACAATATAACTCCATGCAGTTTTATAGTGTAAAAACAACAGTAAATGAAAAAAATTGAAAGTGCATCGTTGATTGATTTAAATACTTTTGGAATTGAAGTAAAAGCTAAATTGCTGATACATTATAAAACTGAAGAAGAATTAAAGCAGTTAATTGAATCGGGCATAATGGTTAACAATAAAGTATTGCATATTGGTGGCGGTAGTAATTTGCTTTTTTTGAATGATTATGACGGAACAATTCTACACTCTGAAATTAAATTTATAAACATTGTTAGCGAAAGCGATTCAACTGTAGCTGTTCAAGTAGGAGCAGGTGTAGTTTGGGACGATTTTGTGGCATATGCTGTGGAAAATGGCTGGGGAGGAATTGAAAACTTATCGCTTATTCCAGGTGAAGTGGGTGCATCGGCCATTCAGAATATTGGTGCTTATGGAGTAGAAGTGTGCGATGTGATTAAAGAGGTACATGCCATAAACTTAAAAACGGGAGCTAAAGAAATTTTCAATATTCACGATTGTAAGTATGCATACCGCGAAAGTGTTTTTAAGCAAGAGATGAAAGGTCAATTTGCTATAACGTCGGTGATTTTTGAACTACAGAAAAATCCTGCTTTCAAACTCGATTACCAACACCTTGAGTCGCAAGTATTACAAAATGGTGCGCTAACTTTAAGCAATATTCGCAATACCATAATAGCAATACGCGAAAGCAAATTACCTGATCCTAAACTGGTTGGAAACGCAGGAAGTTTTTTTATGAATCCTGTTGTTAGCCGTATACAATTCGAAAATATACAATCTAACTACCCCGAAATACCGCATTATTATGTTTCAACCGAATTGGAAAAAATTCCGGCTGCATGGCTTATCGACCAATGTGGATGGAAAGGAAAAACGGTTGGTAATGCAGGTATTCATCACAATCAGGCTCTTGTATTGGTAAACAAAGGAGGTGCTACAGGTGCCGAAATTGCCCATTTAGCCACATTAATTCAGAAATCTGTATTCGAAAAATTTGGAATACAACTTACACCCGAAGTCAATTTTATTTAAACCTTATAATTTAAAAGCTTCAAGTCCAATAAGTTTTTTATTATCGTTTTTTTTCCAATACCATTGGTTTAGTTTGTAAGTTAGGTAGGCACTTCCAGCTCCTAAAATAGCTCCAGCCATTACGTCCGACGGATAATGCACACCCAAATTCATGCGCGAATAGCCCACATAGCCAGCCCATGCAAACGAAGGTGCTATTATATACCATTTTGGAAATTTCAGACTCAATGCTGTTGCCGTAGTAAATGCAAGTGAGGTATGTCCGGATGGAAACGATGGCGAGCCACCTGAGTATTCATCGAGGCGCACAAAATCGGTTGGATATGCAATGTAAGGACGTTTTCGGTCAATGCCGTGTTTTAAGGAGTAGGTAAGTACCGAGTTAACTCCCAAAGCTGCGGTGGTATAAATGGCACTTTTAAATAAATCATCATCTTTACTAATCAAAGCAATTGTAGCCATAGTAGCTGGTACACCAAAGGCTGTAATGGTGGTAGTATAGGATATTGCGCGTGATAAACCAACTGTTTCTTTTACGCTATAAACTTTATGTAAAAGTTCCAAATCTACATTTTGAGCCTTAATTTCAAAAGTAGACACCAAAAATAGGTTGAAAAGCAGAATAATTGTCGTAAATTTGCACATATTTTTATTTTAAAAATCCAAAGGTACGGAAAATTGTGAAAATGCCGTAATTTATAGCTGACAATATGTTGAAAATAGCCCTTGTTGGTCCGGAATCAACCGGAAAATCGGAATTGTCGGTTGCACTTGCAGATTTTTTTAAAGGTGAGTTTGTTCCTGAATTTGCCCGTACATATATTGAACAACTCAACCGTGATTACACTATGGACGATGTTTGCAACATTGCCCGTAAACAAATTGAAGAGCAAGATGTTTGTACTCAAAGCGATAGTTTAAAACCCGTTTTTTTCGATACAGAGTTGATAATTACCAAAGTATGGTTTGAGTATTGTTATCAGCAAGTTCCCGGTTTTGTTCAGAAGCGTATGAGCAATAACTATTTTGATTTTTACTTGCTTTGTTACCCCGATTTGCCATGGGTGCCCGATACTGTACGTGAACATGGAGGCGACGAACGCATGTTTTTTTTCGAATGGTACAAACGTGAAATTGAAAAAACAGGAATACCTTATGCTATAATTCAGGGAGTTGGCAATGAGCGAACTGAAAATGCAATAAGAACACTGAATAATATTTTTCCATCAATACAATAACACACTTGTAAATTTTCGTTTATTTGTGTTATTTACGTTCAAAATTACAAAAATGAATAAGAAACTTTTAGACATAGTAAAAACTTTATCCGACATTAACGGATTCAAAGATGTTTGTCATCAGCATAATGAGCTTACACCAATGCCATCGGTTGATGTGCTCAACGAAATTGTAAAACTCATTCGTTCAATACTGTTTCCGGGATATTTTGGAAATGCTGCCGTTAATTCCAAAACCATGTTGTATCACATTGGTGTTAATGTTGATAGGTTACAGTTTTTACTAACTTCGCAAATCAAAGCTGGTTTATCGTTCGACAAAGGAGCCGACGAGCAGCCTTGCCCCGAAATTGAACGTCAATCCAAAGAAAAAGCCATCGAATTTATTTCGCAATTACCAATTATTCGTGAGAAATTACATACCGATGTTATTGCCGCATTTAATGGCGATCCCGCAGCCAAAAGTTTTGGCGAAGTAATTTTTTGCTATCCTGGTTTACGCGCAATAAGTAGCTATCGTATTGCTAATGAGCTTTTGAAACTCAACGTACCACTTATTCCACGCATTATTACCGAAATTGCACATTCCGAAACGGGCATAGATATACATCCCGGAGCAACCATTGGTAATTATTTTACTATTGACCATGGTACAGGTGTAGTTATAGGCGAAACAGCTATTATTGGTGAAAATGTAAAAATGTATCAGGGCGTTACCTTGGGTGCTAAAAGTTTTCCGCTGGACGAAAATGGAAACCCTATAAAAGGCATTCAACGCCACCCTCGCATCAACGATAATGTAGTTATTTACTCTAATTCAACCATATTGGGTACAATTACCGTAGGCGAAGGTGCTGTTATTGGTGGTAATATCTGGGTTGATTCCGATGTGGCTCCCGGAGCTAAGATTGTGCAGAGGAAGTGATAATGTGCCAATATTCTAATATGCCCGCTCGGCTTTGCCGCTTGGCGCAGCCAAGAATGTGCTAATTTGCCAATTTAATACCCAAATAACGTACGAAGTACTAATAACGCGAAGCAAATAACGGCGTAGCCCTAATAACGGCGTAGCCAACTAACTAAAAGAAGAATGGAATACGAAATGATTGCCAAAACCTTTATGGGTTTGGAAGAAGTACTGGCTACTGAGTTGGTAAAATTAGGTGCTAATAATGTAGAATTACAGCGCAGAGCTGTTAGTTTTACAGGTGATAAAGCCTTGATGTACAAAGCCAACATGCATTTGCGTACTGCATCGCGTGTGCTTAAAACCATTACTACATTTACTGCTAAAGATGCCGATGAAGTGTACGATAAGGTGAAAGACATTAATTGGCTCGACTTTATGTCGTTGAAAACAACTTTTGCTATCGAAGCCACCGTTTATTCGGAAGAGTTTAAGCATTCAAAATTTGTGTCCTATCGTGTAAAAGATGCAATTGTTGATTGGTTTCGCGATAAAACCGGCGACCGTCCTTCGGTAAAATTAGACAATCCACACCTCACCATCCACATTTACATTGCGGGTACACGTTGTACCGTATTGCTCGATAGCTCAGGCGACTCGCTTCACAAACGTGGCTATCGTATTTCGCAAAACGAAGCTCCACTCAACGAAGCTTTGGCTGCTGGTATGTTGCTCATGGCTGGATGGGATGGGAAAAGCGATTTTATTGATCCAATGTGTGGCTCTGGAACTTTGTTGATCGAAGCGGCATTAATTGCATTAAATATTCCTCCTGGCTTGTATCGGTCATCGTTTGGTTTCGAAAAATGGCTCGATTTTGATCAAGAGCTTTTCGACGAAATATATCACGACGACTCCAACGAACGGCCTTTCAATTTCAAAATATATGGTTCGGATATTTCGCAACGCGCCATCGGTATTAGTGAACAGAATGTGAAAAGTGCTGGTTTAACCAAATACATTAGTTTAGAAGTAAAAGGCATCAAAGATGTTGTAACTCCATCCGAAGGATGCTTGTTGGTTACTAACCCTCCTTATGGCGAACGTATAACTTCCGATGATATTTTAGGATTATATGCCTCAATTGGTTCTACCTTTAAACATAAATTTCAGGGTTCAAAGTGTTGGTTAATTAGCTCGCACATCGAATGTTTGGATAAAATTGGACTAAAATCATCCAGTCGTATTAATTTACTAAATGGTACTCTTGAATGTTGGTACAATTGTTATGATATTTTTGCAGGAAAACGAAACGATTTTGTAACTTTAAAGAAAAATCCTCCCCTAAATTGACAATTAAAGTCATATTTATAGCAAAATGTATGGTTAAATAGTTATTTTGTGTGTAATAGCTTTCACTATTTCGTATTTTTCAGTATTTTTGCTTCCGAAATGAAAGAAAAGACAAATGGATAATGTCTTAGGTCGAGAAAATGGTTTTGTTTCTGTCGACCATAGTCATTTGACATCAGACTCTCGACTTCTGACAATTTTAAAAAAATATTATGGAAAAGATTGATCAACTAGATCGTAAAATATTACGTATTATCACTCAAAATGCACGCATGCCTTTTAAGGATGTAGCCGAAGAATGTGGTGTTTCGCGTGCAGCTATTCATCAACGCGTTCAGCGACTTATTGATTTGGATGTTATTACAGGTTCGGGCTACAATGTTAATCCTAAAATGTTGGGCTTCCAAATGTGTGTGTATGTGGGTATTACGCTTGAGCGTGGTTCAATGTACAAGGAAGTTGTTAATCAGTTGGAACAAATCCCCGAAATTGTTGAGTCGCAATATACGTTGGGGCATTACACCATTTTGGTAAAATTATATGCCAAAAACGATGAGCACCTTATGGAACTTCTCAATGGTCGTATTCAGGAAATTCCTGGTGTTGCTTCCACTGAGACACTTACCTCACTCGACCAACGTATTAAACGCACCGTTCCTATTGAATAGGTGCTACGCATGTTATTTTGCACTTCGTGCGTTAATGGGGCTTCGCCGTTATTAGCTTCGTGTTATTAGCACTTCGTGCGTTGTTAGGTGCTTCGCACGTTATTAAATTTCTTATTTTTCTAATTTCTAATTTCCAATTTCTAACTTTTAATGGAAACAGTAGTAAGCGGCATTCGCCCAACCGGGAATTTACATCTCGGAAATTATTTTGGCGCGTTGCGCAATTTCTTAACCATGCAAAACGAGCATAATTGCTATTTTTTTATAGCCGATTATCATTCGCTTACCACACATCCTACACCCCAAGATTTGCATGGAAATGTAAAACAGATTTTGGTTGAATACCTTGCTGCTGGTCTTGACCCCGAAAAAGCGACACTTTATATACAAAGTGATGTGCCCGAAGTGGCTGAATTATATTTGTTTCTCAATATGAATGCTTATATTGGTGAGTTGGAGCGTTGCACCTCGTTTAAAGATAAAATTCGCCAGCAACCACAAAATGTAAATGCAGGCCTGTTGACTTACCCTACGCTTATGGCTGCCGATATTTTAATACACAAAGCATCAAAAGTACCTGTAGGCAAGGACCAGGAACAACATTTGGAAATGACACGCACATTTGGAAATAGATTTAACCGAATGTTTAATGTGGACTATTTTCCAGAACCCCAAGCATTTAATTTCGGAAACGAATTGGTAAAAATACCTGGATTAAATGGTAGTGGCAAAATGGGAAAATCCGAAGGCGAAGGCAATGCAATTTATTTTGCCGACGAGCCTGAAGCTATACGCAAAAAGGTTATGAAAGCAGTCACCGATAGCGGACCAACAGAACCTAATCAGCCAAAACCCGATGCCATCCAGAATATATTTCAGCTTATGAAAGTGGTATCGGCAACAGATACACTGTCGTTTTTTGAGGAGCAATACAACACTTGCCAAATTCGCTATGGCGACATGAAAAAACAATTGGCTGTAGATATGATTGCATTCACGGAGCCAATGCGCGAGCGGATTAAAGCTATTTCGTCAGACCAAGCGTATGTATCGCGCGTAGCACAATTAGGCAAGGGAAAAGCACAAGAAAGCGCTGCCAAAACCATTCGCGAAGTGCGTGAAATAATTGGTTTTAAAAGGTTTTAGCCTGTTCTTGTTGTATACGTATGGTAGCAAAAAGTATGGAAACTAACTGATCAATTGTTTTTTCAAGCCTATCGCGACCCGATTTTGTTGAGAAATCCACATTGCAGAAAGTGGACATATTGCGGTGTAGAATAAGATAATAGATGCCTGAAATAACCAAAGCTGCTAACACGCTAATATCTATTCCCGTATCTTTGAACTTAAGTTCCAAAGCTCTAATTAACTCCTCGTTAATTTTTTCGCGCAAATAGGATGTGCGGCGTGTTACAGGATTATCGTCCGATAATTCCCAAATGAGCATTTGCTGCATGCCCCGGTTTTTGTGAAGTGCACGTATCAAATTTAGCAGAATCCACTTCATGCTATCTTCGTCGCTCAAATCTTCGGGCATAAGTGCCGTAACACCTGCTAGCCAATAATCGTACTTGTGGGTATATACTTCAAATAATTCATCGAGGTTAGAATAACGACGATAAAAAACAGTTGGTTCAATTTTTGCGCGGGCAGCTATGCCGGTAAGTGTAACTTTTGTAAATCCAACTTCTTCGATTAATGCATTAACAGCATCCATTACAGCTACTTCAATTGCTGCCTTTGTTCTACGAGGCTTACGAGGGGTTTTTGAGGATACCGACATATTTATACAATGATTAAAACAGAACTCGAATTGATTGCCGCAAAGTTATAATTTTTTTATTATAAAACAAGCATATTACTTAAAATTATATTTATACGCTTAACAATAGCCTAAGAACAAGTCACATATAGGTATTATTACCAATAATACAAATAAAACCAGAATACAACTAAGTCGTATCCTGGTTTGTATTTGTTTGAAAACAACGAATATGCATTTATCTTACACGAACACTTGCACCCATGTTTTCGTTTTGTTTTACTGATTTTGGATTTCCTTCGCAGTCAATTTCGCTGGCGCCGCTGGCGTGTGCATCTAGACTTTCGTTAGCATACGTATCGATATTCGATGCTCCTGATGCTTCTACAGTTGCATGTTTGGCAACAAATCCGCTACCGTTAAATTTTGAAGCGCCACTCGCATCTACGTTTATCTTTAAACTCGAACCTTCGATAGTAGCATTTGATGCACCTGATAAATCAAATTCAGAGTCGCCACTTACTTCATAATTTAAATCAGCTTGACTTGCTCCACTCAATTTTACAATCAAATATGGACTTTTAAATGTCGATGTTGTATTGATTTGAGCAGCTCCTGAGCCTCTTATCTCGTAAATTGAATCGGTATTAATTTTAATTTTTACAGGGAAATTCAACAAAAACTTTTCGGTGTAAATTTTCAATTTGCCATTCACCACTTCGGCAATAACCTGCGAAAGAGCTTTTTGCGGTGCCGAAATCACAAATTGTTTTGCTGAATCTTGAGTTAGTTCCACTTCAATATTATCCGATACTTCGATGGATGTAAAACGGTCGAGCGTTCTAACTTCGTCCACCAAAGGTTCATGGTTTTCGTCCCAGTTAATTACAAAATGTTCGCCATTTACTTTAGTCCAATTAATAATAGTTTTAGCACCCACACTGTAGAGCATAAATATGCCAGCTAACCACAACAATAAAACGATAAGCGATGTGGTTTTGGAGTTTTCGAATTTACGACGGTTCAATAAATTTATGGCCCAATAAATTAGCATAAAAATTGGTGCTCCTACTACTAGAATAATGGATATTATTAGCAAATGTCCGTTTGTTCCAGTCATTGTACTCCAATCGGCAGGTATGCCAGGCATTACTTCGTTTAAAATGGCAGGCATAAATAGTAGTGACATGAGTGCAAAAATAAGGGCAGCGGCTACCACAATACCTACAAATCCGAAAATAGCTCCTACAAAACCTACAAAGACTTTGAGTAATACACGGAATATCTCTAAAAACTTTTCGCCAAAGCCCGATGCCGATTGTTTGAACTTATCACTTTCGACATAGTTTCTAACGTTATTGATTTCCGATTTAATATTTTCGACCGTTACATCTTCGCCTTGCATTTCGAGGCGTTGAGATACGGTAACTGCCTTAGGTGCAATAAACCAAACTACTAAATAGATGGGTATCATTGTGCCCCAACCTATTAATACTAAAGCTACAAGTGCAATTCGTACCCAGGTCACATCCCAACCTAGGTAGGCCGAAATTCCGGTAGCTACACCACCAAGAATTGCATTTTCGGGGTCGCGATAAAAGCGGCGACTGCGACTTTTGGTACCTGTAGTTTGCTGTTGCGAACTTTGTTGTTGCGAAGTTTTTTCATCAGAAGTTTCGTCTTCGTCAGCATACTGACTTGGATTTCCGAGTACGGCTATTATTTCTTCAACATCCTCGATGTTGATAACTGTTTTGTTACGTTTGAGGCTTTCACTGAAAATTTCGGCTATACGTGCCTCAATATCTGCCATTACTTCTCTGCGTTCTTCTTCCGAAAGATGTTTTTCAACGTCTTTTAAATAGATTTGAAGCATTTCGCATGCATCGTCGTCGATATGAAAAACGATGTTATTTAAGTTGATTGTTAATGTTTTTTTCATTGCTTTTTTTATTTTTGTGACCAGACTACTGACAACGGAAAGAAAATCTCTTTCATCATTTGTCAAATTCTGTTGTCTGTCGTCTGTTGTCCGTCGTCTTTTATATTATTCCTTAATTTTTTGTACTACCTGATTTATTTCGTCCCAAGCATTTTCAAGTTCTGCAAGGAAATCAATTCCTTTGGGTGTCATTTCGTAATATTTGCGTGGAGGTCCTTGAGTCGATTCTTCCCATTTATAGTCCAGCAATTCGCTGTTTTTTAGCCGGGTAAGTAGCGGATAGAGCGTGCCTTCCACCACAATCAGTTTCGCGTCTTTCAGCTCCGAGATAATATCCGAAGCGTAAGCTGGCTTTTTCTGGAGTATTAGCAAAATGCAATATTCCAAATAGCCTTTCCGCATTTGAGATTTGATGTTGTCTGCGTTCATTTTAATTTTATGTTATTTGCCCTTCGGGCGTTATTTACTTCGTGTTATTTGTGCTTCGCCGTTATTTGTGCTACGCACGTTATTCGCTTCGCGTTATTGGCAAATTGGCATATTGGCACATTTCCTATTTCAGCAATTCCAAAATTTTTAGCCGAAACACGTATTCGTATTTCGATTGGGCAACTTCGGATTGCGCACGGGCTAAGTTGTTTTTGGCTTGGTACAGTTCGTACACGTTGGCGCGTCCGCCTTCGTATTTTTGGTTCGCAAATCGGTAGGCTTCGGTGCTCGATGTTACCGATTTTACAGATGCATTCCATTTTGATTTAGCTGCTACGGCGTTGAAGTATGCCTGCTGAACGGTTTTGTGCAACTCGAGTTTTGCATTCTCCACATTCAGTTGGTTACTTTTTACATCGATTTGTGCTGAGCGAACTTGGTTTTTTACCTGAAATTTATTAAAAATGGGTACCGACAGATTAAATCCAAGACTTGTGCTCAGTGGTGTACTTACCGCATTGTAATATCCTCCACCCACATTGGCGCCAAAGCTGAGGGTTGGAAAATAAAACGACTTGGCAATTTGTATGTTTTTTTCGCTGCTTTGCAATTGCAATTCAGCGCTTTTTATTTCCGGACGGGTTTTTACTGCACTTGCAAAAACCGCATCGGCACTGAGCAACTGCAATTCATTCTCCACTAAATCGGCTGGTACGGAAATATCTAGTTTTTCGAAATCGGATAATTCCAGAATCTGAGCCAAATCGAGCATCGAAAGTTTCAGCATGTTAGCTGCCTGTGTATGCGTCAACTCTTCTTTTGCCAATTGCGAATAAAGCTCATACATTTCGCCTTCGGCTAATTTACCTGCATCAACCAGCGATTTTTGTTGCTCAATCCGACTTTCGGTTAGCTTAATTTGATCATTCGAAATTTGCAATAATTCTTTATTGAGCAATACTTGTAAAAAAGCAGATGACACACTCAACACAATATCCTGCCTGATTTTTTGCAAATTAGCTTCCGAGAGTTTTAGTTGTGCCATTTTAGCATCTATTTCGTACTTCATTTTCAATCCATCGAACAGCGTAATGCCACTCTGCAAATTGAAACTTGAACTATTGGAATTGATATTGCGGTATGTTCCGTCGACCATTTGCGATCTTCCAAAACTCCAACCTTGACTTGCCGAAGCATTCAAATTTGGGAGTAGGTTATTACGTGCCTGTTGCCAGGCAATTTCGTTATTTTGACGCATCAACTCGCGTTGTTTAATGTTGCGATTGTTTGCCAATGCAGTGTCCACACATTGTTGCAACGTCCATGGTTTCTGAGCACTTGCAAAGAATGCAGTCAGAAAAGCGGCTATGAATATTATTATTTTACGCATAAAATTGGGTTGAAAAGTTTATAAAGTTTGTAAAGTTATAAAGTTGATTAGTGCTTCTGTTTATTGGCACATTATCTCATCGGCATATTGGCACATTAAACTATTTCTTCGCATCAGGCTTTTTATCTTCAACAATTTCCGCCCCACGAATTTTGTCTTTTAGTTTTAAACCGCTTTTTACCTCAATTTTAATTCCGTCAGAAAGTCCGGTTTTTACTTGCTTTTTGGTAAATGCTTGTGGTTCTTTGGTTTTCATTACGTACACAAAAGCAGTATCGCCACTAAATTCAATGCAGCTTTCAGGAACAGTAAGCACATTTTCGAGTTTCGAAAGTACAATCTCGGCATTGGCACTATAGCCTGCTCGCACATACACATCTTTCGATACTTTTACAGCTGCTTTCATTTCGAAAAGAATTGCACCGTTTTCTTCCACACCTTTTGGCGAAACATATTCGAGCTCAGCTGTGAGTTTCGTTCCCTCTATAGCTCCAATAGTTATATCCATTGGCATTCCGGTTTTAATTCGACCGACTTCGGTTTCGTCTAGTTTACCCACAAAAAGCATATCGTTCATGTTTGCAACTGTGGCAATGGTTGTTCCGTCGTTGAAATTATTCGACTGAATAACCGAGTTACCCACTTTTACCGGAATATTCAGAATTGTTCCGTTGATAGTAGAGCGAACCAAGGTGTTGCTTATCTGCGATTTGTCGTTCGAAATACCATCGCGAGTCAAGCTTAAATTATCTTTGGCAGTTTTCAGTTCTTCGCGGTTGTTGTTAAATTGCAACTCCACTTTTTCGAACTCTTCGCGCGAAATTACTTTCTCGTTGAAGAGCTTTTTGTCGCGGTCGTAGTTGCGTTTTGCTTGATCGTAAGCCAATTGCGACAATTGTACACGGCTTTCGGCAGCATTCAGGCTTACCATGTCCGGTATTACTTTTATTTTGGCAATAATATCGCCTGCTTGCACTTTGTCGCCCGCTTCTTTGTACAATTCAGCAATAATACCCGACATTTGTGGTTTGATCAAAATTTCGTTGCGTGGCTCTACTTTACCGGTTGCCACAGTGCGTTTTTCGATGTTTCCACGCGTAACTTCTTCAATTACATACTTTTTCACAACGGGACGCGATTTATTCCAAAGGAAATACATCGTTCCTAATACGGCTATCGCCAATAACGAAATCCAGAAAATTCTAAAAAACTTCTTCATATTGTTTTACTTTTATGTTTTAACCCTGCCCCTAACCCCTAAAGGGGAACAGAAGTTAGTTTTTATTATTATTTAATTTTATCATTATCAAATCATTACATTAACTTATCATCACATTACCACATCATCTCATCATTCTTCCCTTATCGCTTCTATCGGTTTTATATTCATTGCTCGCTTGGCTGGTAAAAATCCGGCTAATGTGCCAATTACCAACAAGATAATAAACGACGAAATAGCTACTGAGAAACTGATTTGCGGGTCTTTGAAAAACTGGTCGCCCTGACTGAGTGCAACGCCAACCAAATACAACAATCCAACGCCAACCATCAATCCTGCCAAACCGGCAATCAGTGTGAGTATAATACTTTCGCTCATAATTTGCGAAATAATATTGCGAGGCGTTGCTCCCAGTGCACGGCGTATTCCAATTTCTTTTGTCCGTTCGCGCACGGTAACCAGCATAATATTACTGATTCCAATGCCTCCGGCAATTAATGTTCCTGCACCCACAAACCAAATCAGCACACCAATTCCGATTCCCAAATACAAAAACATCGTAAACTGATCTTCGATATTCATACCGCCAACGGCAGTTTTGTCGGTAGGTGCAATGCTGTTTCGAGCTTTCAGAACCTTTTGGATTTTTTCCTCCACAACACTCACTTTTACGCCCGGCATGGCAGTTACAGCTAAAAAATGAACCACATTACCTTGATTAAATGCCTGTTGCATAGTGCTAAAAGGTAATACTACTGTTTCTTGTGCATTACCACCAATATTAATATCCGATAAATGACGCGCTACACCAACCACTTGAAAATAAATTCCATTTACCTGAATATTTTTTCCTATCGGATTTTCCTTGGTTGGGAAAAGTACTTCGTAAACCCGTTCGCCAATTACGCACACTTTACGCTTTTCGGCCATGTCAATATCGTTAATATAGCGTCCGTAAACCAATTTACTTTCGTCAATTTTGTTATATGCCGGATAATTTCCTTTTACGCCAAAACTTCCCGCTTTATCGTTGCGTGTAACATTATTGGAACCGCCACCACCAAAAAGCACAGGTGCAAGATACTGAATTTCAGGAACATTGTTCAACAACACCGAAATATCTTCGTTTAGTATATTCCATTGACGTCCTTTTTTAAAACCTTTGTATGGTTCTGAGGTTTGTTCGGTCCACACAAAGCAGGAGTTGGTTGCAAAGCCTTCGATTTGCGAATTCATGCCGCGCTCTAAAGCCACACCAGCCCCAACCATAGCCACGAGCATAAACATTCCCCAAAAAACACCAAAAGCTGTTAGCACACTACGCGATTTATTGTGCGTAATCGTAATCCAAATCTCTTGCCAGCGATCAAGGTCGAAAAGTCCCCAAAACCTCACCCCAACCCTCTCCTTCGGGAGAGAGAGTTTAGCATCTTGTGCAGATTTCGTTTTATTTAAAAAATTTCCCATTTACTTAAATTCTTATTTACTTATTTTCAAATTGGCACATTGGCATATTGGCACATTTCTACTCCTCCCGCATTGCCTCTATCGGCTTAATCCTTACTGCCCTTCGGGCTGGCATATATCCGGCAATTACGCCTGCAATAATTAATATTGTTGTAGAAATCAGCACGTAACTCAGCGACACCGTTGGGTCTTTAAATACCGACATTCCATCCGGATTTCCGGCTGCCGATTGCATCAAAAAGTAATTGATCATTTCGGTTAAACCCACACCCATCATCATGCCCACGTATCCAAAAACTGATGTTATCAAAATAGATTCGATAATAATGGAGCGCAAAATATGTGAAGGTGGAGCGCCAATGGCTTTACGAATCCCAAACTCGCGGGTGCGTTCTTTTACCGAAACCAACATAATATTACTTACGCCTACAATACCTGCAATCAAGGTGAAAATGCCAATTATGGAAACAAAAATTGTAATTCCACCAAAAATCTTCATTGTTTCGAGGTAATCGCGTTGCGAATTTCGAATCCAAAGTGCTTCCAAATCTTTTGGGTCGAAACGTAATGTTTGCGCCATATTTTTTCGCAAGTTTTCGTTAAAAGCGTCGTTTTCTGCCTCTGTTTCAAGTCCATTCACCGTCATGGCTATACTCCGAAATTTACGGTCGGGGTTATAAATTAACTGAGCGGTTGTAAAAGGAATATATACGTTACCATTTCCCCAATTTTCCTTTTTGGTATTTACGCCAACTACCTGAAACATAATTGAACCAACTTTAATCTGCTTCCCTATTGGATTTGTTTTCTTAAAAAGCATTTCCTGCACTTTTTTATCAATTACCGCTACTTTTTTAGTGGCATTCAAATCTAATCGATTAATAAACCGTCCATTACCAGATGCAAATTTTAGATTGAAGATTTTTTCATATTCAGGGTCACAACCAATTAAACTAAATGTGCCATATTCCGAACCAACGCTTATGGTCGATTGTTTTTCGATAATGCCTGTTTCGGTACCTGCTGCCTCGATATTTTCATCCACCGCTGTAATTTCTTTTTCCGAAAAATTCATATCCCGTCCACTTTTAAGTCCATTATAAGGCATTGAAGTTTGTCCCGCCCATGTTTGAACCGTGTTGGTGGCTCTGCGGCTAAAGTTGGATGTAACGCCGTTTTTCAGACCGTTGCCCGCACCAAGCAATACAATAAGGATAAAAATACCCCACGAAACCGACAAACCTGTCAGTACTGTGCGCAGCTTATTGTGCTTTAATCCGGCGAGTATTTCTTGAAGTGTATTCATTTTTAGTTTATAAAGTTTGTAAAGTTCATAAGGTTTATAAAGTGCTTGGTCATCATATTATCACATCTTCACATCACCACATTATCACATCCGAAGTTCTATATTCTCAATCATTCCATCTTTGATATGAATGATTTTTTGTGTTTCATCGGCAACAGATTTTTCGTGGGTTACAATAATAGTTGTCAGTCCGTTGTTGTTTAGTTCGCGGAGCACTTTCATTACCTCTACCGTGGTGTGACTGTCGAGCGCACCGGTTGGTTCGTCGGCCAGCAGAATTTTGGGCTGCGAAATAATAGCACGAGCAATGGCCACACGCTGTTTTTGTCCGCCCGACATTTCGCTAGGCATGTGTGTAGCCCAATCGCGCAAGCCCATCATGTCAAGGTATTCCATAGCCACTATATTGCGGCGTTTGCGACTCACATTTTTATAATAAAGCGGCAAAGCCACGTTTTCCAACGCATTTTTAAAATTTATCAGATTAAACGACTGGAAAACAAAACCAATCATTTCGTTGCGATAAGCCGCAGCCTGTTTTTCGCTTAGGTCTTTAATCAGCTTATTATTAAGCAAATATTCGCCTGTATCGTAATTATCCAAAATGCCGAGAATATTCAGCAAAGTCGATTTTCCTGAGCCCGAAGCACCCATAATGGATACATATTCGCCAGCAGCTATGTGAAGGTTTATTCCTTTTAATACATGAAGCGAAGTGCTTTCGGTGTAGTACGTTTTGTTGATGTTGGTTAAGTTTATCATTCTTTATTTTCCCTTTGGGCGTTATTTATTGTTATTCAATTTGTGTTAATCGCCTTTGGCGTTACTTGGACTTCGTCCGTTATTTACTTCGTGTTATTTAGCTTCGCAGTTATTTGTGCTTCGCACGTTATTTGCTTTGTGTTGTTAAGCTTCGCCTGTTATTTTTAATAACGCCCGTAGGGTAAATAACCATTTAATAACGCGAAGCTAATAACTATTTAAAAACGCGAAGCTAATAACTATCAATATCATCCGAAGGACTAATAACTATCAATATCGGCGAAGCTTACATTGATTTCACGGTGCAAATATATAACACTATATACTACTATGCAATACATAGTACAAGGCAATAGATATAAATGTGCAATGCAAAGTATTATATTTAATTGAATATCAGACGTATAATCCAATATAAAAATATTTGTAATTAAGTTTATTTAACTGTTTCGAAAGAAAAAATGTTGTAATTTGCACATAAAAAAAGGTTGTAAAATAATGTTTGTACCGAAAGTCATCATTAATTCAATTTAATCTATTATTTTTGTAGGTCACTACCAATATAAATTATTTACATTACTTTTGCTATATGAATATTGAAGAACTTCGAGAGTATTGCATAAGTCTCAAAGCTGTTACAGAGCATTTTCCATTCGATGAAGTTACCTTGGTTTTTAAGGTAAAGGATAAAATGTTTGCCCTTATTCCGTTGGATAATCCACAAGCGCAAATTGCACTTAAATGCGACCCTGACCGAGCTATTGAGTTGCGTGAGCAATATACCAGTATTATTCCAGCTTGGCATTTCAATAAAAAATATTGGAATACTGTAATTATAAGTCCGGAAATTAGTACTGATCTTCTCACAGAGTTAATTCAGCATTCGTACAATTTGGTGGTGAGTGGTTTACCAAAAAAACTACAACAAGAACTTTTGGAAATATAAATTATGCGCATAGTCATACAACGAGTTAGTGAAGCATCGGTTGCAATAAACAATGCTGTTCATGCTTCAATTGCTAAAGGTTTTTTGATTTTGGTAGGCATCGAAGACGCTGATAGCGATGAAGATGCCGAATGGTTGTCAACAAAAGTAGCTGGTCTTCGAATTTTCGACGACGAAAACGGAGTTATGAATCGCTCAATAATTGATATTGAGGGCGAATTGCTAATTATTAGTCAGTTCACACTGCATGCACTCACTCGTAAGGGGAATCGTCCATCCTATATTCGTGCAGCAGGTCACGAAAAGGCGGTGCCGCTTTACGAACATTTTTGTAAAAAAGTGAGCGAAAAAACAACTCGTGACGTAAAGAAAGGTGTTTTTGCGGCCGATATGAAAGTGGCGCTTGTAAACGATGGGCCTGTTACTATATTAATTGATAGTAAAAATAAAGAATAAAGAAGAACAAATAAAAAGATCAAATAAAAAGCAGCATGATAAAAAAACACATTCCCAATTTCATTACCAGTCTGAACCTTTTTGCTGGTTGTATGGCAATTTATTATGGCTTTCGTGGCAATTACGAATTAGTTCTTTTGTTTGTGCTCCTTGCAGCTGTTTTCGATTTTGCTGATGGATTAGCTGCTCGATTGCTACATGCATATTCGCCCATGGGCAAAGAACTTGATTCGCTAGCGGATGTAGTGAGTTTTGGAGTAGCACCAGGTGTAATGGTGCTTTCAATGTTGATGCAAAGTGAATTGCCTCATTGGATGGCTTTCGCAGGTTTTATTATTCCTGTTTTTTCGGCTTTACGCTTGGCAAAATTTAACATAGACGAACGCCAAACTACTTCATTTATTGGACTTCCAACTCCGGCTAATGGATTGTTTTGGGTAGGTTTAGGATTCTCTTTCCCCGATTTGCTTATTGCAAACAGCATATATATTTTAATATTTATAGTTATTTTTAGTGGGTTGTTGGTTTCGGAATTGCCAATGTTTTCGCTTAAATTTAAAAATTTAAAATGGAAAAACAATCAATCGCAATATATCTTTTTACTCATAAGCATTTTACTAATTGCATTTTTTCAAGTAAAAGCATTGGCACTTATTAATGCTTGGTATATCGTTTTATCAATCATTTTGTGGCTATTACAAAAAAAATAATTAATTAATATTCATTTTTTCGATGATTATTTGTACTTTTGTTTTTTTCTATAACCCGAAGCAAATAATCTAATTTTAAATCGAAATCACCAATTGAATGTGTTTCTTTTATAAGCAATGACAAATCATTAATGTCCCATTAAAATTAAAAAGAGTTCTTTGAAATATTTGAAATTTAGTTATTTACAGAAGATATTTGATTAAACGGATTTCAATTTGCAATTTTGCTGTTTTAACACAATTTTGCAAAT
>Ga0247844_1000379_pt1 | contig 94937 bp, 74 predicted proteins | sample LaCtaG_FD_192421 | JGI IMG/M metagenome (GOLD analysis project Ga0247844, IMG submission 192421) | Freshwater microbial communities from meromictic Lake La Cruz, Castile-La Mancha, Spain - LaCruzMarch201714.5m_1 | ecosystem: Environmental > Aquatic > Freshwater > Lake | place: Spain: Castile-La...
ATTATTCACGAAGTAGGGCACAATTGGTTTTATGGCATTTTAGGGAGCAACGAGCGTGATCATCCTTGGATGGACGAAAGCTTAAATACTTACTATGAAAACAGGTGTTCGCAAGAACAAATAGATAATAGTTCCAGAAAAGGTTTGAAAAAAGACATTGTAAAAGACTTGTTTAATTTAGATATGGAGGGATTTGGACAAGCACGTTTATTGTATGCTATTGCTGCAAGAAAAAATGAAGACCAAGCTGGTAATTTACCTTCTACCACTTATACCGATTTTAATTATGGTGCCATAATTTACGCCAAAAACCCATTGAGTTTTTATATGCTTCAAAATTATTTAGGTAATAATAAATTTGATTCCATGATGCAAGCTTATTACGAAAAATGGAAATTTAAACATCCGCTTCCAAACGATTTTAAATACCATGCTGAAACTTTTACAGGTAAAGATTTAAGTTGGTTTTTTGATAGTGTTTTGGGTTCTACTCAAAAAATGGATTATAAAATTATTGGTCATACAAAAGATAGTATTTCAATTAGAAATAAAACAGGTTTAAGAGTTCCTTTTAATGTTTCTGATAATAAAAACAACTCACTTTTGAGTGAAGGATTTGAAGGAACGAAAAATTTCGAATTTCGAATTTCGAATTTCGAATTTCAAAATATAGTTATTGACCAAAAAAATAATTCCATTGACCTTTACCGACAAAACAATTCGTTGAAAAAACCTTACACCATTCGTTTTTTTCCCGCCTTAGAAAACCCCAATAGGCGACAAATATTTTGTATTCCACTTTATGCTTGGAACAATTATAACCAAAGTATGTTAGGCGTACATTTAAGCAACGATGTATTTCCATTGCCAAAAGCTGAAATAAGTTTTACGCCTTTATACAGCTTTACCACCAACGATTGGAACGGTTATTTGAACCTTGCAAAAAACATTTTTCCTAAACATGATGGAACATATAAAAAAGTAAAAATTGGTGTAAACATGGGTCGGTTTGCAACAATTGGTCTTTATGATAATGATGGTGCAGCAAATCTTACTTACGAAAAATTTGCTCCTTTTATTGAACTTCATTTTAAACAAAAAAACGATAGAAGTTTGTTTAGTAATGTATTAAAAATTCGCCATGTAACTGTTTTAGAAAACAAACAAAACAGTGGTTACTTTAACAATTGGGACAATCAATCAATTTCAGCTTTCGATATTACTCATAAATTTAAACACGATTTAAAAACATATCCAAGCAGCGCAAATGTTAATTTACAAATAGGTACGATAAACTACACTTTTGGAAGAATAAGTGCCGATTTTACTCAGGGATTTTTATATAACGACAAAGGAAAAACAGCAACAATCCGATTTTTTGCAGGCACATTTTTAGACAATAAAAGCAATAATAATTACACCGATATTAGCCAAAGTAGAAGTTATTTTCAGGCAGGTGGAACCACGGGTCAGTTTGATTACTTTTATGACGAAGCCATGTTTGGAAGAGCAGAAAACAATCAACAACAAACATTATTTGCCCGCCAAGTAATTAACCGCGATGCTGGATTTAGAAATTTTGTTGGCATTGGTAGTAGCAACACTTGGTTAACTTCGGCCAATATAACATTACCTTTCCCTTTCAAATTACCCATTGGCTTTTATACTGATGTGGTCTTTTGGGAAAAATCATCAAATTCGCCCCAAACCGGAACAACAAGTTTCGAATCCACTTTATCATACAGTGGTGGCGTTTACATTTCTATAGCTAAAAATATTTTTCAACTCTATTTGCCCGTTTTTGCCTCGGCTGATGTAATTGCTGCTTGGGAATTTAATAATTTATACCACCCATTTGAAAGAGCAAGTTTTATATTAAATTTGAACGCATTAAACCCTGTAAAAATTATTAAGGAAGCTAAATTGTAATTGGTCGATAGTCCATAGACGATAGAAAATAGCAAATAAATAATAAAAGATGAATAGGTGTGCCGATAACAATAGTGAGGCTTCAGCCAACGAACTAAAAAACTAAGTACTATAAACTAACAAACTAAGAACTAACATGAGCGCAACACAAACATTTTCTCTTGATTTTTTAACATCGTTAAACTTAAAAGAAATAAACGAAGGAACTTCTACCGGGCAAAACCATTTTGCGGCAAGTAATGCAGAAGTAAAAGAAATATATTCACCAGTAGATGGAAAACTAATAGGTAAAGTAAAATTCACTACCGAAGAAGAGTACAACCAAGTAGTAAAAACTGCAGAAGAAGCATTTAAAGTATGGCGTAAAGTGCCTTCACCAAAACGTGGAGAAATAGTGCGACAATATGGCAATTTATTGCGTGAATACAAACAACCACTTGGCCAATTAGTAAGTTACGAAATGGGTAAAAGTTTGCAAGAAGGTTTGGGCGAAGTGCAAGAAATGATTGACATTTGTGATTTTGCTGTAGGATTAAGCCGTCAATTAACTGGTTCCACCATGCACAGTGAAAGACCAAACCACAGAATGTACGACCAATACCATCCGCTTGGTATCGTTGGAATTATTTCAGCATTTAATTTCCCAGTAGCTGTTTGGAGTTGGAACAGCATGTTAGCCGCTGTTTGTGGCGATGTGTGTATTTGGAAACCATCGGAAAAAACTCCACTTTCAGGAATTGCTTGCCAATTATTAATGGCAAAAATTTTAAAGGAAAATAATTTACCAGAAGGAATTTTCTGTATGGTAAATGGCGATTACAAAGTAGGAGAATTAATGAGCAAAGACGAGCGTGTTCCATTAATTTCAGCCACTGGTTCTACCCGCATGGGACGAATAGTTGGCGCTACAGTAGCACAACGTTTTGGAAAAGCATTATTAGAATTAGGCGGAAACAATGCCATTATTTTAACTCCAGATGCAAACTTAGATTTAGCCATGGTAGGTGTGGTTTTTGGTGCAGTAGGAACTGCAGGCCAACGTTGCACTACTACTCGTAGGTTAATTATTCACGAAAGTATTTACGATAAAGTAAAAGAAAAATTGGTGAAAGCTTATGCGCAATTAACCATTGGCAATCCGCTTGGTAGCAGTTTAGTAGGACCATTAATTGATAAAGATGCAGTGGCTGCTTACTTAAATTCTATAGAACAATTAAAAGCCGAAGGCGGAAAAGTGTTATGCGGTGCTGAAGTAATGACAGGAGAAGGTTACGAAAGTGGTTGTTATGTAAAACCAACCATTTGCGAAGCAGAAAACCACTATAAAATAGTACAACACGAAACTTTTGCACCCATTCTGTATATTATGAAATACACCAATTTTGAAGAGGCAATTGCTTTGCAAAATGGAGTAAAACAAGGTTTAAGTTCAAGTGTATTTACCGATAATTTGCAAGAAGCAGAAGCGTTTTTAGCGCATTGGGGTAGCGATTGCGGAATAGCAAACGTGAATATTGGAACCAGTGGTGCTGAAATTGGTGGTGCATTTGGTGGCGAAAAAGAAACAGGTGGCGGACGCGAAAGCGGCAGCGATAGCTGGAAAGCTTATATGCGCAGACAAACCAACACCATTAACTACGGTAAAGAATTACCATTGGCACAAGGAATTAAATTTGATATTTAGACCTTGGGTCACTGAGCGAAGTCGAAGTGGCTTTTAAGTAAAATAGACGATAGTTGAAAGCCCGAGTTTAAAATTTGGGCTTTGGTGTTAATCGTTATTCCTTATTCAACTAATAGAATAGTGGTTTTATTTCTTTTTTAAATCAATTCAAGAAAAATTCTATAATTGTATTTAAATACTCAAAAATACTATGGCTGAAAAAACTATTCAAGATTGGTTTAACGAATATGGCGAAAGCCACCAAAATCCAACCAACAAATTAATTCATTGGGTTTGTGTGCCAAGCATATTTTTTAGTATTGTATGCTTGTTTTCGTTGGTTCCTGTTGCTGGAGTGCTCAATTTAGCAGGCATATTAATGATATTTGCTACTGTGTTTTATGCCCGATTATCTCCAAAATTGGCTATTGGATTATTGTTGTTTTACTTTGTTTGTTTTATGGGAGCCATTGCTTTAAGCCATTTGCCTATAGCACTTTGGAAAACAGCATTGGGTATTTTTGTATTGGCTTGGTTAGGCCAATTTTACGGACATAAAATAGAAGGCAAAAAACCTTCGTTTTTAAAAGACTTACAGTTTTTATTGATTGGGCCTGCTTGGCTTTTAGGCTTTGTTTACCAAAGATTGGGAATAAAGTATTAGCCTTTACTGCATTCGCTAGCATCCTGCTAGTGAATTTATTATTAAGCCTCTGGCTGATTATAGTTATTTGCTAAATTTAATTTACCCCCTAAAATAACGTAATTTTTATTACAAAAAACTGCTTTAGTTTTTGGCTAAAGCAGTTTGTCAACCATTTTTCTTTTATTGCTTGGAACACGTCTAAGACCTGCACCAATGTTGACTCCTTTGGAGTCGTTTACTTAATCGTTAATAAACCAATACTTTGCGGACCTCGTTGCTAGAACCATTGCTAATGCTTACAAAATAAACTCCTTTATTTTCGTTTCCTAAATCAATGGTTAAGGTATTATTCGAATCACTTGCAGTCCAATTATGTTGTTGAATGGTTTTGCCCATTATATCGGTAATGGTTACCTGCAAATCGTTATTTTGGGTTGCTTCGCAATACAGCTGAAAACTGCCCGAAGTAGGATTTGGAAACAAATTAACTTGGGTTTGAGTAAACTTTTGTTCGGTTACTCCAATAGTTGCAATGGTGCGTTTTATAGCAGCATAAGCATTAATTTTACCGGCACCCCATCTGCTTGAATCAACAGGTTGTTTGGTGTAAATGTCGGTAATGGCTGTTTTAAAAATGATATCTTTAATTAATGCTGGAGTCAGTTTAGGATTTGCTTGCAGCAATAAAGCCACAATTCCTGTAACCATTGGCGATGACATAGATGTTCCGCTTGATTCTGCATAATAATAATCGCGGTTATTTTTAGCAAAAGTAAACTTGGCAACACTTTGCGCATAATTACTTCCACCCGATAAATACGAAACATCAAACGAGTTAACAGCAGAAGCAATGGTCATTCCAGGTGCAGCTATATCTGGCTTAATTCTGCCATCTACCGTAGGGCCTTTACTTGAAAACGGTGTAATTTGACCCGGAAAAGCATAACCCGAATAACTTTGGTTTGATCCCGCTAAGTTTTTAAATGTAATTTTAGAAGCATAAGCTGCTACGGTAATAGCTGATTGTGTACTTGCCATTTCACCCAGAGTGTAATTGCTATTTCCTGCGGTTCCCCATGGGAAACCACCTGATGTAAACTCTCCATAATAACCATTGTAATCGTTTACAAAACCTTGCCACATGTGCACCAAACCACTTTGTCCTAATACACTTACACAAAATCTATCTTCTGTTTTGCTAAATACATCTACTAAAATATGTGGCTTGCCATTATAATCAGCGGCTTTGGCAGTTATGGTTAAAAAGCAGGTATCGTTTTTTGAGCCAACTAAAAATGTATCTAATGTATTATTATTTAAACAAATATCAGTGGTTGCACTACTCACTATTGAGCCATTATACAAACTAATTTTTAAACAAAACTGCTTACCCACTTCGCCCCAAACATCAATCCAGTTGCGCTTTTCGCCATTAATGGTTGGGAAAGTAACAAAGCTATGTAAAGTAGTATCGATATTGGTAAATGTTTTTTGAATATGAATATTTTCATCTCCATTATTTCCAGCTGATAAAACAAATATTTTCCCTTCACCAACCATATTATTACAAGCTTGGCTGAATAAGGAACTGCCGTCATTTGGACCAATAGAATTGCCCCAACTCAAATTAACTACAGCAGGTTTATTTACTGATTTGGCATAATTGTAAATATAGTTCATCCCATCTAAAATACTGGCCATTCCAGAGGTTTTCCATTCTGTTTTTTCGGGTTTAATACCTACTATTACTAAATCGCTTTCGTAAGCTAAACCTCGGTATTTTTTATTGGTTCCATAACCCGATCCAGCAGCTATTCCGCCCACGTGCGTGCCATGTGAAAAACTATTTACTTCAAAACCTTTGGCTAACATGGTAGCATTATCGCTTATTTCGTTCCCATAATTATAACCAATTGGAGGCGTACCATCGTTGTGTTGTTCCCAAACACGTTTTATGCGTAAATTATTTCCTGATGTATCGTAAAAAGTAGGATGTGTGTAGTCAAAGCCCGCATCAATAATTCCCACAACCACACCTTTACCTGAATATGCCAAAGGCAAATTGATACCATTTTGAACGGAATCTGCCCTTGCCGATTTAATAGCTGCATCTAAATTACTTGCTATGGGTTCGTCTAGTTGAATATAATCAATTTGGGTTATGGCAATAAACTTTTGTAATTGAGAGATTGGAACTTGAACGGTCCAAATATTACCCGCTTTTGTGCCAATGTATGCACCTAATTGGGTAATGCTTTTTTCATTTATTTGAGGAGTAACTTTTATTAAAGTACTAACAAAAGTTTCCCCTTTTATTTTTGATAAAACGGCTTTATTACTGCTATTTATAGCATTCGGTTTGGCAAGCAATTGCATTAAATTAGCTGAGAGTTTATTCGTTTGATTAACTTGTGCATTGCCCAACAAAAAGCTAAAAAATAATGTGAAGTAAAGTATTCCTTTTTTCATAAATATTTTATTTTTAATAGTTAAACTTTGGTTTTATAATTTTAAACAAATTATGAATTATCTTGCTAAATACATTCTTCCTCTTTGAATAACTGCTTTTAGTTTTGCTTTCGACATTTTTAATACTTCGCCTTTTTGTTGTGCTTTATAGGCATTAACCTCATTTACAATCATACTTACTGCATAGTTATAATACTTGCGCGAATAGGTACGTTTAAAATCTATGTCTCTGTCGGTGCTGGTTTCCCAAGGCAAATTGGCTATAAATCTATCTTCTACTTCATGGTACAAAGGTGTTCCTTTAATTGGGTAAGCTACTGTTATGGTAAAAATATCAGGGTTTGATACTTTTAAATGATTGACTGTTTCAAAAATATCATCTTCGGTTTCTCCAGTATAACCCACCATAATAAAAGTACCCGCTTGAATTCCATGCAACTGCGACAATTGAATCATTTCCCTCACTTGGTTTACATCAACCCGCCTATCCATTAAATCAATAACTTTTTGCGAACCGCTTTCTGCACCAATCCAAACCTTAAAGCAGCCACTTGATTTTAAATCTAATATTACCGCTTCGTTCATTCTATCGGCTCGGGTTATACACTCGTAAGGCATTTTAATATTGCGACTTTGTAACTCTTCGTTGAATTCATTAAGCCATTTGTGGCTAACAGTAAACACATCGTCTACAAACCAAACAGAATCTACTTCATAATTGCTTTGAATCCATTCAATTTCATCAACTACATTTTTAGCACTTCTACGTCTGTAACTTTGTCCGTAAACTGCTCTGCTACACCAATTACAACTGTAAGGGCAACCGCGCATGGTATTAATTGAAATGGCACTGGTTCCGTGTTTTTGTTTCCAAGCATCAAAATACAACTGTAGGTTTACTTTGGTTCTATTAGGAAAAGGCAAATCAGATAGTTCTTTTATCTTAAGTCTTTCTTTATTTTGAACTACTTCTTGTTGTTCATTTAAAAAAGAAACTCCTTCAATTTCATTAATAGTTTTATTGGTTTTCCCATCTAAAAATTGTACCAACTCCAACATGGTTTCTTCTCCTTCACCCAACACAATATAGTCGGCACCATGTGTTAAAAAGTTTTTTACGTGGTTTCTTACTTCGGGACCTCCAAGTACAATTTTAGTGTGTTTTAATGCATCATTACTTTTTACAAATTGAATGAGGCGAAGCACATTCAATTTTGTCATTAGATTGGTATAAAGTCCTATAACATTAGGCTTATGAAGGAGGATAAAGGATTTTTGACTTTCGAAGCTTTGAAAAGTGGAGTCAAAAATTTCGTTGTCGTATTGGTGTTTTTGAAGCCAAGCAGAAATGTACAGTATTCCCAACGGAATATATGGACGCATTATTTCTTGTTCTTTGGCGTCTACTTCTTGAGATTGAAGTAATTGCAAAATCCTGTCGGCTTTTACATCATATCCAAACATAAGGTTGTTATAAGTGTCTTCCAGTGAATTAGAAAATGTTGGAAATATTATTCCTGTAGATCTGTATTTTTTGGGCAATAAAAATGTAACTAAAACTGATAAAATTATTGTTATTATTATAGCCTTTAAATATGTTTTATGGTGATTGTATATAAATTTTATTATTTGTAACAGTTCGTTTTTTTGTGGTTCTTTCATTGGTTATTTCTATGTTATTTTGTCTCTTTTATTAAACTTCCTTCTAATTAATTATCCTGGACAATAGTATATTTTTTCAAATAAAAAAAATAAGGTCATATATATAATTAATTGAAATTTTTGAAATTACTTATTGTCATTGTTTATTTGATGCACGAATCATTAAAAAAATTGTACTCAGTTATTCTATTAAAGGAAAATCAGCTTGGTTTGATATAAAAGAAATTTTTATAAGAAATTAAATTCCTGTTTAAAATAAAAAAGCCGATACAATGTAAAATGTATCGGCTTTATATTATTTTCTTTATCTTTATTTTGCTCGTTTTTTCACGTATTCAAACAACAACCTCACTCCTACTCCTGTTCCCATTTTGCCTCTATAACTGTCGTTTGCATTTATAAAAGCCGGACCAGCTATATCAAAGTGCATCCATGGGTAATCAATAAATTTTTCTAAAAACTTTCCCGCTGTAATAGCGCCACCTACTGGCCCACCTATATTTTTCATATCTGCAATGTCCGACTTAATTAATTTTTCATAATCATCCCAAAAAGGAAACTCTACTAAGCGCTCGTGTGTTGCGTTTCCGCTTTCTTTTAATTCTGCCTTTTGGGTTTCATCTGCTGTACCCATACATACAATGCCGTATTGTCCAATTGCTGCTGCTGCTGCACCTGTTAGTGTAGCAAAGTCTAATACCAATTCGGGCTTATATTTTTTTGCATACGTTAATGCATCTGCCAATATCATTCGTCCTTCAGCATCGGTATTTAACACTTCTACCGTTTGTCCATCGTACATAGTTATTACATCGCCTGGAGTGTAAGCGTTTTCGCCTGGGCGATTATCGGTTGCCGGTATCAACGCTATTACGTGGTAATTTAGTTTTGCTTTTGCTATGGCGTATATTGCACACGCTACTGCTGCCGAACCTGCCATGTCGCACTTCATGGTATCCATGCTGTTTGGGGTTGGTTTTAGGCTCAATCCTCCTGTATCGTATACCACACCTTTTCCTACTAAAACCAAAGGTTTTTTATTTTTGGCTTTTGCCGGTTTATACTCCATAATGGTAAAAGTTGGTGGTATTTGGCTACCCAAATTTACCGCTAACAAACCTCCCATTTTTAAACTTTCTATTTGTTTTTTGTTTAATACCTCTACTTTTATTTCTGCTTTTTTACCAAGTTTTTTAAACTCATCACTCAGTGTTTCAGCATCTATTACATTCTGTGGCTCATTAACTAAGTTTCTGGCTTCGCAAACAGCTTCTATTACAATATTTAGCTGTTCTACTGCCGTTTTATTTACTTGTTTACCAACTATGCTTATGTTTTTTAATGTGTTGGCTTTGCCTTTGCTTAAATATTTTATAAATTGATAATTGCTTAATGCTGCTCCTTCGGCTACTGCAAGCGCTTGTTCTTCCAATGCTTCGGCTATTTGTATCGAATCATATTTATGGGCATTTACAGTTGTGCATATTTTACTCCCTAAGCCCCTGTATGCTTCTAAATTTTGATTTGCGTTTTTCTTTTCAAATTCTTCTACTAATTGAATAAAAACCAATCGTTCAAATTGATTAATAGTTATAAAAGTATCTTCGGCTTTTATCTTTTTTTCAATATATAAAACTTCGGCTTTCGAAAATCCGAGGCTTTGCCAGTTGGATTTTTTATTTGTAATAAATAATGTGGTTAGTTTTTCGTTGTATTTATTTGATACACTAATTTTTGTTGTCATGTGGTTTATTATTTGGTTCAAATATATTTTAATTTTACTGTAGACACCATTAATTGATGGGTTTTTTGTGCCTAAATGTTTTCAATTGTATAGCTTTTTGGTCTTTTTATTATTTAGTGGTTTTATTTACTTTTAAAAAACAACATATTGCAAAATTAATATTTCGTTATTCTATAAATTATAAAATTATTCTATGTATTTAAAAAATTATTTATTGCCATTTTTTTTTCTTTCCATTTTTATTTACAGCGCAAATGCGCAAAACAACATGCCAAAAAAATACCAAAGTTTACTTTGGGAAATTTCAGGTAAAGGACTTAAAAAACCTTCTTTCCTATATGGCACCATGCACGTAAGCGACAAGTTGGTTTTCAATTTACCCGACTCCTTTTTCTTGGCATTAAAAAGTGTAAACACTGTTGCCTTAGAGCTAAACATGAATACTTGGATTGATGACATTATGTTAATGCAAGAAGCTGAAATAAAGCAAAACAATACTCCTTATTTTAATAACAACAATTCGTTTTACAGCGCTGCTTTTAATATTGTTGCTCCTGAGGAAAGAGATTTAATATCTGTATTGCAATTTAAACCAACTATTAGCGACAGGTTAATGTACAGAAACAGTAGGCAAAATAGCGACTACCAAGAAGATACTTATTTAGATGCTTTTATTTTTCAGGCAGGAACTAAGCTTAATAAAAGAGTAATAGGATTAGAAAACTACAAACAAACTGAAATATTATCGAAGAAAGCAGAACTTTCGGAAAGAGAAAGCAATGAAGAAAATGATGAGAAAAAGAAAGAAGAAAAAGAGCAAAAACAGTTATGGTTAAAGGAAATTAGAGGCGATAAAAGTTATTACGATTTAATGGAAGATTGTTACCGCAAAGGCGACTTAGATTTATTGGATAGTTTGAATAAACTTACCGACAGTGATGGTTTTTTGAGATACATGCTTTATGAAAGAAATTTAATAATGGCAAATAGAATGGATTCTATCATGAAAACTCAATCGTTGTTTACCGGAGTTGGAGCTTCTCACTTACCTGGCGACAGCGGTATTATTGAATTTTTAAGAAGAATGGGTTATAAAGTTAAACCTATTCTTTCTAATAAATACGATATTAAAACTAAGAACCAAATTGACGAAACACGCTTTCCAACTCAAATGAAAACACAATACTCTGCAGATTCGGTTTTTAGTGTATCCGTTCCTGGAAAATTATGTGATATCCCTGTTTATGGGTCGTTTAAATACTATTTATTTAACGATATGGGAAATGGTTCTTATTACTGCATTCAACGAATGAATCATTATGGAAAATTATTGGATCAAAACCAAGATTATATTTTAAAAAGAATTGATAGTTTAATATTTGAAAATATACCCGGCAAACTAATTAGTAAAACAGAATCGAAAACCGTTTTAGGTTATCCAAAAATAGAAATAGTGAATAAAACTGCTAAAGGCGACATTCAGAAACAACAGATTATAATTACACCGACCGAAATTTATAGTTTTAAAATGAGCGGTAAGCAAGAGTATGTATCAAAAGGCAGCGAAGCAAACGATTTTTTTAATTCTATTACTTTTTATGAGTCCAACAAAGCTTCAATAAACTATCAATCTAAATTTGGGTATACTTTAAACGTTCCTGCTCAAAACGTTATAACTCCTGTTCCTGCTACTGGTTACAACAGGTATCAAAACGAAATAATTAATGGCATTGGTAAAAACAATACCAATTATACGCTTGTTATTGCTGCTTCGCTTTACGATTTTGAATACATAGAAGAGGATACTTTTGAACTTAATATGCTTGCAGAAAGGTTTTGTTTACAAACAAATAAAAAATTATTAAACGCTCAATTTACTTCAACAAAAGGTGCGGCTTCTATTATTTTTTCTATGGAAAGCAAGGAAAAAGCTACTCAAAAAGCATTTGGTAAAATTATTACCACTGGTGCAGACTATTTTTTATTGTGTTCCACTGCCGACAGTGTTTCATCCACTATTTTCTTTAATTCTTTTAATATCAATAAAAAAGAAGTTACCTCTCCTTTTACAATAGTTACCGATACAACTTTATTGTTTTCGGCAAAAGCTCAGGAATACAAAAACCTATATTCCGATTTGGTTAACAATGGAAATGATAATTACAATAGGTATAATTACGATAATAAAAATGAATCAAAAGAAGAAAAATTGTATTTACCAAAACGTGAAAGTAAAGTTTATTTATCTCCCGATAATAAAGAAAAAGTGTTTGTAGAGTTTAGAAAATTTAGCATGTTTTACCACGAAAAGAACATGTCTGAATTTTGGAAACTATGGGTTGAAGGATTATCAGATAATGGCAAACTTCGAGTTTCGAGAGAAAATATTACTAAAAAAGGCAATTATTTAATACAAAATTTATTGTTAACAGATACTGGAAGTTCTAAAGGAATTATGGTTCGCTCAATTCATAAATGCGGTGTAATGCATACGCTTAAAACAGTAATTGATACCAACCAAGAATTGAGTTTGTTTACTAAAACTTTTTTCGATTCGTTTGAACCAAAAGATACTTGTATTGGTGTGGATGTGGTTTCTGATAAATTACCAGCATATTTTTTCGAAAAGCTTTTTTCTAAAGATTCAATTCAAGCTAAAATGGCTAAAGGTGCCATTGAATATGTTAAAGCAAATATGGTTGCCGATGATGTGCCATATTTAATAAAGACAATAAATCATCCCGATTTTAAAACCATGACTTCGGATAATAAAAACAACTTGATTTCAAGTTTTGAAGAAGTAAAATCGAAAGAAACCATTCCTTTTTTAATTAATTTATATCAACAATATGCCGATTCTGTTGAGGTTGAAATAGGTATATTAAAAACTTTAGGCAGGTTAAAATCTGTTGATGCCTCAAAAGCATTTTTAAAATTATTAGAATACGATGTGCCAATAACAACCAATGAAAGCGCTTTGGCAAATATGTTTTCTGGCTTTAACGATAGCTTACAAATGGGTCAACTTTTGTTTCCTGCAATTATTAAATATACTAAATACCCAGAGTACAAAAATTTGATTTATTCATTAATGTCAAAAATAAATGATGCTAAAGTTTTTAAAAATAACGCTTATAAGAACGTTTTAAGCGATTTGATATTAGATGCAAATTACGAACTTAAAAAATTTGTTTCTGACGAAGACAGAGACAAAGAACCATATAGATACTCTAATCAAAATAATAATACTGTAACTGCTTTTTTAAATTATCGTCAACTTCGAATGTACAATTATACTTCTATTTTGGCTCCTTTTTATAAAGATAACAATGTAAAAAAGTTTTTTAATAAACTTATCTCTTCTTCTTCCAGCGATCAATTTAGGGCAATACTTTATGGGCAATTACTAATAAATAACGTTAAAGTAAACGATACTATAATTGAAAAGTACTCTTCATCTGTTGCCGGTCGTTTACCTTTGTTCCGCGTGTTGAAAGAATATGATAAAACAAGTTTATTTAAACCTAATTATTTAAATCAAAAAGATTTAGTTATTTCCTTATTATATGGAAGCAAAGATGCTTTTTCGAAAGATACACTTGCTTTACTATATGTTAAAACAGTGTTTTTTGAAAATAAAATTGGTAATGTTTATATCTTTAAATCACGACCAAAAGATAAAAAAATATGGAAACTAAGCTACTCGGCTGTTCATCCTGAAGATTTATTAACAGTAAATTACAAACCCAATTTTAGTAAAACGCTTTATGCTTTTGATAGTGAAACACAAATGCAAAAAGAAATTACTTTATTAATGAGAAAAATAAGAATTGCAAACAAAGAAAGAGCTTCTGTTTCTGATTTTGAAAAGGAAGATTCAGATGATTATGACTATTAGGTACTATTTAATAGCAAAAATAACTAATTGCGGTTCTCCCTGATTTTTTGATATAGTTACTTCTTTTAATTCCGCGTTTGAAAATCCTACTGATTTTACTCTTTCACAAATATCATTAAAAGAATGTCTATAAAAAACTGGTGCTGAGTTTGCTCCGTCTAATCTGCTATCATAGAATTCAGGTTCTCCGTTAAAAACCAATTTTCCGTCAATTATTGTAGCTTTAATAATCGTTTTTTCGGTGTCATAAAGTGGAACACCAAATATAAAGGCTCCACCTTGTTTTAAAACTCTATATACTTCTGAAAATCCCTTTATGTCGTTTTCTACGTGTTCAAAAACTTGATTAGAAGTAACAATATCAAAGCTTTTATCACTAAATGTTAATTGTTGAACATCTTGATTTAAAACTCCGTTGTGTATTTCTCCTGTTTTTATTCTTGGAAAATATTCACTTATTGTAACATTTTTAAATTTACTTCTCATATAATCGAGTGTAGATCCATATGAGGATAATTCATAAACTGATAAATTAAAATTACCATTTGCATATTCGTTTATTATTGGTATTAATGATAAGTTTGTTATGTTGGCTTTACATTTTAAACACCTTGTCATAAATGGATTTTTTCTTAAAGCAATAAAATAGCTTGGTCCACATAAAGGACAATTATCCTTACTAATTTTCCATTTATAAAATGGTTCTGTCCATCCTAAATATCTAAATATGGATGATAGTCTTTTTATTTTCATTTATTAATCGTACAATTCAAACTTAATGTCGCTTTTGGTGTATCCTAATGCTATTAGCCTATCTCTGGCTTCTTTTATCATAGCACTCCAACCACACAAGTAAAAATAACAAGGTCTTGCATCTGCATATATTTCTTCATAAACCTCATGCACATATCCTTTTTTTCCTTCCCAACTTTCGTTTGTTTCTCTCGATAATACGGGTATAAATTCAAACTTGCTATACTCTTTTTGTAACTGCGACATTTCATCTTTATATAACAAATCTTCTTTAAACCTGCTACCAAAAATAATTTTGACAGGATAATGCAGTTTTTTATTATTTACCAAATCGTGCAACATGCTTCTTAAGGGAGCAATTCCTGTTCCTGTACACAAAAAACAAATTTCTCTATCTATTTCTTCTGGCAAAGTAAATTTTCCAATAGGACCTGCTACTTTTGCTATAGTTCCTACTTTTATGTTTTCCCACATATAAGGTGTTCCTTTTCCTGGCGGATTTAAAACTATTAATAGCTCAAATTCATTATCGTTACTTGGGGCTGATGCAATGCTATAACTTCTGTAAGATATTTTTGATTCTATTGGTAAATCTATCATTACAAATTGCCCTGCTTTAAAATGAAATTGTGGCATATGATGGACCTTAAAGAAAAACCTTTTAGTTGTAGTGGTTTCATCAATTATATTAATTACTTCGGCATCGTAAAACGTTTGTTTCATATTTGTTTTATCAATAAATGTAAATGTAAATTAACAAAATATTTATGAAACAATTGTTTTTATTTTATATGGAACTAAATTGTTTTAAAAATCTGCTGTCATTTATAAAAAAAGTTCTTAAATCCTTTACATCATATTTTAGCATGGTAATTCGTTCTATTCCCATTCCAAAGGCAAAACCCGTATATTTTTCTGTATCTATTCCACAATTTTTTAAAACATTAGGATCAATTAATCCGCAACCTAATATTTCTACCCAACCACTGTGTTTGCAAACATTACATCCATTTCCTTTACATATTTGGCAACTTATATCCATTTCTGCACTGGGTTCAGTAAATGGAAAATAACTGGGTCTGAATCTTACTTCCACATCATCACTAAACATTTCTTTTACAAAAGCATATAATGTTTGTTTTAAATCTGCGAAGCTTACCTTTTCATCTATGTATATTCCTTCTATTTGATGAAAAAAACAATTTGCTCTAGCAGATATTGCTTCATTTCTATAAACTCTTCCTGGCATAATCGCCCGTAAGGGCGGATTTTTTTTTTGCATTAACCTTACTTGAACGCTACTCGTATGTGTTCTTAAAGCAATGTCTTCATCTATAAAAAATGTGTCCTGCATATCTCTTGCGGGATGATTTAAAGGAAAATTTAATGCCGAAAAATTATGCCAATCATTTTCTATTTCTGGTCCTTCAGCTATGGTAAAACCTAATTTATTAAATATTGAAACTATTTTATTTTCAATAATATTTAATGGATGTCGCGATCCATTCTCTGTTCCATCAGCAGGTAACGTAAAATCTATTTTATCTTCTAAATTTGTTTTTTTATTTTTTTTAAATTTTTCTGTTGCTTCGTCAAATTTTATTTGAACATTGGTTTTTACAACATTCATTAACTTGCCTAAATCTTTTTTTAGTTCATTTGGAACTTTTTTAAATTCTTCAAATAAATCATTTAAAATTCCTTTTCTAGATAAATATTTTAATCTAAAATTTTCTAATTCTTCCTTTGAATTTATTTTTAAATTATTTAAATTTTCACTTATTTCTTCTAATTTTTCTTTCATTGGTTTATAAAACTTCAGTATGTGTTTTTCACTCTACAAACATAATTAATGCATTCAATTAAAAACTATTTACGTTCTTAACATTGTATATGTATTATTAATTATCTTTTAGATATAATTGTAATAATAATAATAGCTGTTAATTTGTAGAATAACTTTTTTATAAATATTTGGTTTTATTATTATTTTATTATACCAACATTTATTATTTTATTTATATGTTCTTTATGAATGTATTACATATTTATAAACACAGTGTTAATTGCGACATTCACATCTTTTTGTTTATAAAATGTAGCATTTAAAATGTTGGCATACTGTTATTGAATTCTTAATAAAATATTATTATAGTGTTATGTTATTGTTTCTAAAATTTATATCCACTTTGTTTTATAAAAATGTTATTAAACTAACACTTATTGTTGGTTAATTATACTGTTAATGTTAATGTTTTGTTCTAGTTCCCAATAAGCTCTTATATTAAATATTTGATTGTAATTATATACTTTTTCTGGTAATCTTTTAGTTTCATAATCACCGGTATCCCAAATACCGTTTTTATTCCTATCCTCTATTATTTTTATTTTAGCTTCAACTGGTTTTAAATAATCTATTTTAATTTGTTTACTTTCATTTATAAAATATTCTTTTATAATTTCATCATTGTTTTTATCCAATAACTGTACTATGTAGTTTTTTTCAGACTTAATAAGTTCTAAATTCAATATCAAGTTACCATAGTCCTTTAATGGTTTCATTGTTATAAAAATATTATTTAATTTATTATAGTTATTAAATATATCATTCAAACAAGAATCTTTGAATATTATACTATAACTTGTATTCTCATTCCATTTATTAAATATTTCTATTCTAAATCTATCTTTAGATAGTTTTAAATACAATGGTTTCTTAATTATTGTATCTTCTTTAAATATTACACTATCTAAGTTAATTTTTTCTATAGGATTGTTAAAATCAATAATTAAAGTATCATCTGGTGTTATATCAGTTTCACTATTTATAATTAATTCGTTTTTAAGTGCTTTCTTTTTTGTACTTAAACTTATAATATATGTGGTATCATCGTTTTTCATTTTGAATTCATTTTCTTTTTTACCATTATTAGCAAATATTTTTATAGTATCCTTAAAATCTATTCCTTTTATTCTTTTATAACTATAACTATCTGATATATAATTAATAAAGCTATCTGTTGGTTTATAAACTACAAAATTATATATACCTATTTGATTACTTAATGTATCAAAAATTCTATTTATTTTATATTCATTATTTTTAAAAATATTTAATTCAATATTTTTTTCGTTAATACCTGATTTTATGCTATTTTGAAGTATTGCTATGGAATCATTTTTCTCATATTTTAAATCGTTTCCTTCTTTTTTAAATGCATAAATATAATATTCATCTAAAGGAAGGTTCTCTATTTTAAATGTTCCATTTATAGTTGATTTTGTAAAATATGTTGGATTAAATTTTGTTATTGTTGTATCAGTAAATATAGATTTTTTGTACAAACAAATATTTATATCAGCTGAAGGTAATCCAGTAAATGCGTTATAAATTATACCTGTTATAAAATTACTATCAAGGAAATTACCAGTTGAAAATATGTATTGAATATTTTGAGACGAAATACCTTCGTGGTTATCTATAATTGAATTACCAAAATTTATAGTATAAGTTGTGTTAGATTGTAAAGTATCATTAAATTTAATTTTTAATTCTTTCCCGTTAATACTATATTCAGGATCAATAATTAATGGTGGACTTATAATTATTTGTTTAGTTGGATCTTTTAGTTTTATAAACTCATCAAACTTTATCCTGATACTTTGATTTTCTTTTTTAAAATTTAATGTTTTATTGTTTGGAATATAACTAACTATTTTAGGTTCTGTTTCATCTTTAGATCCTCCAGAAGGAGCTACTACTTGTGCACAATTAGCTATAAATATTGTAGTAATAAATACTGTAAAAATTTTTGGTAATTTCATTGATTACTTTTTCTTTTTTACTACAAATAATAATGACGAGTATTCATTATTAAGCAATCCTTTTATATTTGAAATAATTCCATAATACGCACCTTTCAACATATTAAAGGCACTACCTTTATGTATTTCACTTCTCATTGAAATATATGGAGCATCAAATAACAACGGTTTAGTAGCTATAACATCAAAATTATGTTTATTCATTAAATGAGTGAAACTTTTTATATTAAAATGATATAGGTGTCTAGGAACATCATAACCATCCCAAAATTTTTTATAATGTAATGCATCCCAACTGTTTGAATTAGGAACTGCAATAAAAAGCGTACCATTATCAGTAAGTAAGTTGTTTAATTGAACCATTCGCTCATTTAAACAATGTACATGTTCTAATACGTGCCATTGCGTTATCACATCATATTTAATATTGTGGTTATCTAATATATTTTCGTTAATTACATCGTAGTTAAAAGCGGTTTTAACATATTTAATCGCATCTTCACTTATATCAACACCAATACATGTAAATGTTTTATCATTTACTGCACCATGCAAAAAGTAACCTAACCCACAACCCAAATCCATTAATTTACCCGAGTTATTGTATTTTTTTATAAGTTTAAGTTTTGATTTAATACTAAAATTTCTAACAATATCATAAATTTTATACATGATCCCTAAACCTTCCTTCTTGTCGGAATGAGATATGTATTTATCACTTTGATAATACTTATATATTTCTTCAGCTCTTGGTCTAGGATTAGTAAACAAAAACGAACAGTTATAGCATCTATCAAGATTAAACGTTTCATTGCTTGCTACAAAATCGTTGCATGTTAAAACAGGTTTTAATATTTCACCTTCACATACTAAACAAGTTGTTATTTTTTCCATATTCATTTATCGCCCCAAATGTATCATTAAAACTGAAATATCAGAAGGTGAAATTCCACTTATTCTAGCAGCTTGCCCTAAAGTTTTTGGTTTTTGTTTACTTAGTTTTTGTTTAGCCTCAGTGCTAAGGTTATGAATAGAAACAAAATCAAATTTCTCATTTATTATAACACTTTCTAGTCTATTCATTTTTTCAACCATTAACTGTTCTTTTTCCAAGTAACCTTCATATTTCATTAATATTTCTGCTTGTAATATTTCATCTTCATTATATTTTTCTAAAAATGTACTAACCGATGTTAAATTATTTTTTAAAATATTAATATCTAACTGTGGCCTTGTTACAATTTGCATTAATTTATAATTTTGATTTATTTCACTTGTACTATACTTAACAAGCAATGGATTTATATCACTAGGAATAATTGAAGTTCTTTTAAAATAATTAACTATATCGTTTGTATTTTGTATTTTTTTATTAACGTTTTTTAATCTTTTATTATCGGCCAATCCTAACTTATTTCCAATTTCTGTCAACCTAATATCAGCATTGTCTTGTCTTAATAATATTCTGTATTCAGCTCTTGAAGTAAACATTCTATAAGGTTCATCAGTACCTTTATTAACCAAATCATCTATAAGTACCCCAATATATGCATCCGATCTTTTTAAAATAAAATCTTCTTTATTATTAATTTTATTATGTGCATTTATTCCAGCCATTAATCCCTGACATGCAGCTTCCTCATATCCTGTGGTTCCGTTTATTTGGCCAGCAAAATATAAGTTTTCTTTTAAGTGAGTTTCTAACGTAAGCTTTAATTGTGTAGGTGGAAAATAGTCGTACTCTATTGCATAACCAGGTCTAAACATTTTTGCTTTTTCAAAACCAGGAATTAATTTCATTGCTTTTAATTGTATATGGTCTGGCAAAGATGTAGAAAAACCATTTACATAAATTTCAACAGTATTCCATCCTTCAGGTTCAACAAATATTTGGTGTCTATCTCTTTCAGCAAATCGGTTAATTTTATCTTCAATAGATGGGCAATACCTAGGCCCTAAACCTTTGATTCGTCCTGCATACATTGGGGAATCACCAAAACCTGTTCTTAGTATTTCATGAACTTTTTCATTCGTATAAGTTATCCAACATGGTTTTTGATTTGTAACTGGAACAGTGTCGGAATAAGAAAACTTACCAGGATTTTCATCACCATCTTGTTGTTCCATTATTTCATAATTCAGAGTTCTACCATCAACTCTTGGTGGCGTTCCTGTCTTCATTCTACCACTTTCAAATCCAAGTTTAACTAATTGTTCTGTTATACCAGATGATCCTTTTTCTCCTATTCTACCCCCGCCAAACTGTTTGTTTCCAATATGTATAAGTCCATTTAAGAACGTACCATTAGTAAGTATTACCGCTTTTGAATATATATTCATACCCAAACCAGTTACTACCCCAGCTACCTCATCTTTTTCTATAATTAAAGAAGTAACTATGTCTTGCCAAAAATCAACATTTACTGTTTGCTCTAATGCTTCTCTCCAATATTGTGCAAATAACATTCTATCGTTTTGTGCTCTCGGACTGTACATTGCAGGTCCTTTGGATCTGTTTAATAGTCTGAATTGAATGGTTGATTTATCACTTACTATTCCAGAATACCCTCCAAGTGCGTCTATTTCTCTTACTATCTGTCCTTTAGCAACGCCACCCACTGCCGGATTACAACTCATTTGAGCAATTTTATTCATATCCATTGTTATGAGGAGTACCTTACTTCCCATATTAGCAGCAGCAGCAGCGGCTTCGCAACCGGCATGTCCTGCTCCAACAACTATAATATCATATTTATCTAGCATTTTGTTTCACGTGAAACTATATTTTATTTAAATAATAGTTTTCTTTTTTTGTCATTAATAGTTTATCTTTCTTTTTCTTGTCTTTATAACTACACAAGTGTAATACACCATGAATTAAAACACGTCTAAATTCTGTTTCTATATTTACACCCATTAATCTTGAGTTCTCTTTAATTCTATCTATACTTATATAAATATCACCCTCAATTGGTTCAGTTATGTCGTTTAGTTGAAAAGTAATTATATCTGTAAAATAGTCGTGATTCAAAGACTTTATATTCATATCTAACAAATATTGATCCGAACATAAATTGATAAAAATATATTCAAAACTTTTCATTTCTTCTTTAATAGCATCTTTAATCCATTTTTTTGTAAGCATTTTGTTTTTTATTATATAACTTACATCTATGTTATTGAATTTTATCATTTATCTGATAATAGTAATTGTTCCTTTTTTGTTTTCTTTTTTGTCGTCTAAACCAATAATAAATGCATCATAAACATAAGTATCAATTTCTACTGGTTTATTATCAAACCCTGTTAAATCCCAACCAACTGTCAAATCTGTAACTTCTTTGATCATTTCACCCCATCTATTGTATATATATATTTTTGATTTTGTGTAATCTATAAATGCGCCAACTGGTTTAAATGCAGAATTATTATCTTTTCCTATTACTCCTGTTGGAAAAAAGAAAGTTAATCCACCGATCATACATACTACATTTGATTCACTTTGAAAGCCCGTAACTTTTTCTTTTCCAATTATTTTATAACAGTACTTTTCTCCTAGGTTTATTAAAGAAGTATTTTCCGAATAATCATTACCAAGTATTGTAGTTTTTGATGCAAATGGACTTATAACTGTCTCGTTAATCCTTGTCTCTCTTTGTATTGTGTAATTTTCTACCCCATTGTTCCACGTGGAATAATTATTCCAGTTTAAAAGAATATCGTTATTATTTTGTGAACCTTTTAGTAAAATATTCCCTGAGACAGCAGTAGTATCAGCCCAAACAGAACATACATTCTGAGATGCTAAGTAATAATATACATTTCTATTACCATTTTCATCTAAGTCATCAATGCTTAACGGACTAGTTGTTTTACTAATTGTTTTAAATAACGTAAAATTATTATTGTCTATGGACTTCATTAATGCAAGAGTATTTATGTCAGAATTTGCGTTATAATCTACGTTTACAATAATATTGTTTGTTAAAGTTACATAATTTATTTTTAAATTATGATTGCTATTTCTTAAACCTGATGTAAAACTAATAGAACTTGAAAAACTTCTGTAGTGTAAAAATTTACTATTAACAGCAGCAACACAATAATCAAGTACTTCATTGCCGTTTACTTTGTTTGTATAACTAGTTACATTGTTTAATACACTATCAATTAAAATATAGTTTGACTTATTTACCATTTTATAAATGTAGTAATAAGAAATAGGATCACTCCATCCAATATATTGAGTCCAATTAATAGTAACTGAATTCTTACAAGTATCAATTGAACCTTTTAAGTTTATTGTATAATGGAAATCTTGAGAAACATAATCCCATCTGTTTGTACAGCTATCAACAGCAGCTATTACATATTTTAAAGGACTAGTCTTAGGATTCCCCCCAGAGGTTTTGTCAATAAAAAAAGTATCCAAAATTGCAGTTTTAATTGAATTGTCATTAAACAGATCAACATACCAAAAGCTAGGATAATTATTTTTTTCCCAAATAATAACGGGAATTTCCGAATCTATGTCAACTGTAACGTATGCAATAGAACTTTTTGGCAAATAAAATTGTGATACATTTTGTGTGTCAGAATAACAAAAAGTTTCTGTACCTCCACAATCATAAACAGTTTCTATAAAGTAGTCCCAGTTTTTATTGCTAGGTAAATTTGCATCAATATGAGTAAAAGAAGTAGTGGTTTCATTATTTATGGTTTGTAATATTGAATATAAACTCGATGGTTTATCTCTTCCAAATATACGGTACTCTTTAAATGTTCCACATGGAACACCCATATTATATTTCCAAAAAACTTCATTATTTAGATTAGCTCGGCATATTCTTCTAAGTTTTGAACATGATTGTGCGTTAGCAAAACAGACCTCAAAAATAATTAAAGACAATATGAGTGACTTTCTTATCATTTATTTTTTTGCACCAACAATAACTTTGGTAAATGTTTCCTCGTTTAAGTGTTTATTTGCTAATATTATTAAGTTATCAGCGGTACTCTTTTTTATAATTTCTATATATTCGTAGAAATAAGAATATTCTAAATTGTAATCTTTCAAAATTTTAAATCTATCAGCTAAGCTGAATGGGCCATCAATACTTCGAAGAAATGAACCTAACAAATAGTTTTTTGCTGTTCTTAACTCATCATCTCCAATTTTAACTGTTCTAATTAACTTTACCTCCTTATATATTTCCTCAACACCCATTTCACACAAATCATTATTAATTTCTGTATCTATATACCAACAGGCATCGTTTGGATAGGATTCAATTGCGGAATAAATTCCATATGTTAGGCCTTTTTCTTCTCTAATATTTTTCATTAGTCTAGAACCAAAATATCCACCCAAAATTAAATTTAGCAATTGCATCTCTCTAAAATCGGGATTGTTCCGAGTAAAAAGTTTTTTACCAATTCTTATTGCACTTTGAACAGAATTTTCTCTATCAAGATAAATTGTATCTTTTACAAATTCATTGCTTACATATTTGTTTTTATTTTCAATTGCATGAGAGAATATAGCATTGTCAAAGTTATTAGCTATTGTTTTTATAACATCATCGGTTACAAATCCAGAGACTAATATATATTTTATTCCTTTTTGATATTGATTTTTATAAAAATTTATTAATGAAGTACGTTCTATATTGATAATATCTTCTTTTGATGAAAATGATCCATAAACTGAATTTCCACCAAATACAGATTGATTAAATTTTCTTCTTGCCAAATAAGAGTTTCTCTCTTCATTTACAACTAAATTTTGAATGGTGTTTTTCTTTAATATTTCTAAGTCTTTTTCAGGAAACAGTGAATCAGTAAGAATTTCAACAATATAAGGAATACAGTTTGTTAAATGTTTATTTAAACAATATAGTGTAATTGTTGCATCATCGGTACCACTTTTAGCTTGAAAATAAGCACCATAAAAATCAAGTTTTTCTGCTATTTCTGCGGCTGAATATTTACTTGTTCCTTCACTCAACATTTTAGCAGCAAAGTTTGCTTGTCCTTTTATTTGCTGCATATTTGAGCCTGCATTAAAAACAAAATCTATTTTCAAAACTTCTTCATTTCCAGCATTTATTGAATATAAATTTATTCCATTTTGAAATAATGTAGCATCTGCTTCTTTTATATTTATTTCCTTTATTTCGGTAGCAAAAGGGGCTTCTTTTCTATTTAACATTTTTTGATAGGTAATAAAGGGTAGAACAATTAGAAGGTATTATTATTTCGTTAGCAGCATCAATAATATCTTGTTTCGTTACCTTTAAATATAATTCTGCTTCTTTATTAACTAAATCTACATCGCCTAATACCCATGCATAAGCCAATTTCATCGCCTTATTTAAGGCACTTATGTCGTTAAATAGTATATTAGTTTCTGATTTGTTTTTAATTTTAGTCAATTCATCTTCCGAAATTCCACCTTTTTTTAAGTTAGAAATCACTTCAATAATTGAACTTTCTGCATCTTCAACACTTATACCTTCACTAATTTTACCCTCAATTATCAATAAACCAGCATCAACATCTCCGGTAATGTATGCATCTAATTCACTAAACAGGTTTTTGTTTTTAACCAATTCTATATAAAACCGAGATGATCTACCAGAACCTAATAAATCAGTTAACATATCAGCGGCATAATACTTTAAGTCTGTTCTTGCCGGCATGTGATATGCCTTAACTATCATGTTAGCAGGAACATCTGCATGATTTGTTTCGAATCTAGCGTCCTTTTGTATAGGTTCTTGTGAGTAATTTATCTGAACAAAATTTTGACTAGGAATTGGCTCAAACCATTTAGTAACTAATGTTTTAGTGTAATCAAAACTAATATTTCCAGCAATAACTAAAACAGCATTATTGGGGCAATAAAAATTTTTAAAGAAATCTTTCACATCATCTAGCGAAGCGTTTTCTATATGGCTAATCTCTTTTCCTATAGTAGGCCACCGGTAAGGATGAAATTTATATGCCAACGGTAATATTTTTAACCATACATCACCATAAGGTTGATTTAAATAACGTTCTTTAAATTCTTCAATAACAACGTTTCTCTGAATATCTAAACTTTCTTGGTTAAAGTCAAGACTAAGCATCCTGTCGCTTTCGAGCCAAAAGCCTGTTTCTATATTATTTGCAGGTAGTGTTAAGTAATAATTTGTTATGTCGTTACTGGTAAATGCATTACTTTCTCCTCCAGCATCTTGCAATTCTGTATCAAAGTCTTCAATATTTACCGATCCTCCAAACATTAAGTGTTCGAATAAATGTGCAAATCCTGTTTTGGAAGGATTTTCGTGTTTTGAACCTACATTGTAAAGCATGTTTAACACACACAATTGGGTGCTATCATCAAAATGATGAATAACAGTAAGTCCGTTTGGTAATTGGTATTGGTTATAATTTATCAAAATTTAATTATTTTGGCTTTTGCAAAAATACAATTACATAAACGAAAAAAAATGCAAGTACTTAACACATAAACGCACATTTTTTAAAAAGTTGTATGCTTTAATAAAACAATTTTTAAATAATTACTTGAGCAAAAGGCGGTGAATATTTTTTAAATAATAAAAAAAATAATAGATATAACATACTTTTGTCGCAATAAACATTAACTATCTATTTATAAAACAAAGGTATAGGAAATGTTGTATATTTTATAGTTTTATATTTTATATGTTTTAAGTTCAAATTATTCCATGTCTTTTACCAAAAAACTGCAATATTTATTAGTAAAAAAACTTCAAGTTTCAAATAATGAAGCAAAAATATTAATAAAAGAAGAAAAAGTATTGGTAAATAAGGTAAAAGTGAAAACAAATATTGTAGTTAAAGAAACAGATAACGTGGAATTGGCTCATAAAATTGTTCAAGAAGGTAAAGAACTTATTTATGTCGCACTAAACAAACCAAGAGGAATTGAGAGCACTTTAAGTACTAAAATTCCTAATAATTTAACTGAATTAATACAATTTAATCAAAAACTATTTCCAGTTGGCAGACTCGATAAAGAATCGGAAGGATTGATTCTATTAACCAATGATGGATTTTTTTTTAACAAAACAATAAATCCAGAAAACGAAATAGAAAAAGAATACATAGTAACTGTAAATAAACCAATTACAAGTGAATTTATAAAAAGTATGGCTAGGGGAGTTCAAATATTAGGAAAAACTACTTTGCCTTGTTTTGTAGAAAAGATAGATGATTTTACATTTAAAATAGTTTTAATTCAAGGTTTGAATAGGCAAATTAGAAGAATGTGTTATCAGCACAATTATATGGTTACAAGTCTAAAGAGATTAAGGATAGGAAATGTATTCCTAAAGGATTTGCCACTAGGAAAAACAAGAGAAATAACTAAACAAGAGTTAATTTTTAAAATATAATCAATTATCAAACAGATACTTATAAAAAACTTATTTGCAACTGTTTTCCAAAAATTACAGTTTACAAATAAGAATTAAAAAAATTTTACCTATATCCACTTTTCCAAGTTAAATATCCTTTTACAGATATAATGGCGTAAATGAACATTAATAAAGCATAAATTTTTAAATTGCTTTGATAGTATAAAACCATACATGCAATGTTTAAAACTATCCAATATAGCCAGGCGGAAAGCACTTTGTGGGCTTCCTTAAATGTAGCTATAAAACAAAAAACAGTTATAAATACATCCAAAATTTTTATTTCGCTGTTTATTTGTAAGGCGATAAAAAAATAGGAAAAAAAAACGATTAAAACACCATATAAAAATGTGTAAATATGTTTTTTGTAACTCCATTTTATTATACTTTTAGCGTTTGTAAACCTACTCCAAATAAACCAACCATAAACTGCCATTAATGTATAAAAAACATGCAAAATTACTTGGCCTAAAAGATTCTTTTGAGTAAATATATAAACACCAACAATGGACGATAAAAAACCAAAAAGCCAACAAATTTTGTTTTGCTTAATGAGAAAATAATTGTACAATAAAGTAGTTACAATAACTGTTATTTCAAGGGTTTCAATGAGAGTTACTGTCATTCAATCCATGCTAAATAGCTTTTAATTATGGCTTTTTCTTTTTTATTGAAAGCGCTTTTGGCAAACTGTTCTTTTAAAAGTGTTTTATATAAAAACTGTACTGAAAAAAGGTTTGCAAGTTCAGCAACAGGGCTTACCAATCGGTTATTAGTGCTTAACAGTGCGTTGAAAATGTTTTTTGCTGTTTGATTATCTAAATAGTTTAAGTTTTTAAAGCTATTAAATGCCAAAATACGTGTCCTAAACTCAAAATTAGCAGAAGTAAATTTGTTTAATTCAATTAAAGCATTTGCTTTATTAAATAAATCATTGTTTAATTGTTGGGCTGCCAATATTTGAATTTCAGCTCTTTTTATTGCTATTGCATTATTCATTCCCATGTTGTTTTTAGTCTCGGCTAATAAAAGTATCATGGTTTCTGTGTCAAAATTGCTTAGAACCAACTTTTCCATACATGTTTTTACAACATCATAGCTGCTATCTTGCAAATGTTTTATATATAAATCCTTCCAGCTTTTATCAATAATTGTTAGGCCTTTTAATACTGCATCTCTTGTTATTGCTTTATGGTTATAGTTTAACAAACCTTTCATTAAAGCGACACTTTTTTCGTCTGTATCGTTAATTAGCTGTGCTACAATTTCGTTTATTATACCATAATGCTTTTCCCTTTTTAATGCTTCATGAAGCACTTCTCTTTTGTTTTCTAGAGGAAATGTTCTTAATGCCAGTGCAGCATCGTATCTATCTAAATAATTTTTGGCTTTTTCAATTTGTTCTTGCAGTTCGATAAATTCTTTTTTAAAAGTAATCTGTTTGGTAATATTTGAGTTGGGATCGAACAACACATATTCAATTTTCTTTTTGCCTATGTTAGGAATTTTAACTATTTCAAATTGTGCACTTTGCATCTCTTTGACTAAGTCAAAAGTACCATCAGAATAACGCACTTCTATTTCTATCGGCATTTTAAAATATTGAACCGTTTCATTTGTTTTTTGTATTTGTTCTATCGCTACTTCTGTTGCTCGGGTACCATCGCTGTATGTTAAGTCTTCGTAGTGAATTTGATAGTGAGGCTCGCCTCCTCTGGCAATCCATTCATCAAAAAACCAGTCTAAATTAAGTCCTAGTTTGTCTTGAATGGCTTGTTGCAAATCATTGGTTTCTACATTGCCATAAGCATGTTGTTTTAAATAATAATTCAATGCTCTTTTCCATTGTTCAGGGCCTAAAACGTACTCCAACATACTAATTACCGAAGCACCTTTTGGGTAAACCCTTGCTGTTCCTCCTAACGAATGCCTAACAGCATAATTGTCTTTTTTTCCTGCATCAACTGCAGCATTTTGGTGTGCTCTGCGTTGCCAATCCCATTCTTCTATTCCATCTAACTCTTTGCTTAGTTGTTTTGGAAAATAAGTTGCAAAACTTTCTTGTAACCATGCATCTCTACCATCGCGAGCAGTTATAAAATCGCCAAACCACTGGTGTGTCATTTCGTGGCAGTTAACACCAATATAATTTCTGTCTAAAAACGCACGGTTGTCTACATTAAAAAAATCGCCAAAAATGGTAGCAGTTGTGTTTTCCATTGCCCCAAAAATAAAATCTTGCACCATAACTTGGCTATAAGTTTCCCAAGGATATTTTATTCCTGTTTCGCGCTCTAAAAAATCAATCATAAAAGGAGTGTGTCGGAAAGTGGGCTCCATTCTGTCAGCAAATTCGGGGTAATACCAATATTGCAAAGGCACACCACTTTTACTTTTATCGTTTTTTACTGCATATTTGCCTATGGCAATCATTAACAAATAACCTGCATGTGGTTTGCTCATGGCATAATTCCAAGTAGTTGTATTGTTGATTTTATTTTCTGTTTTTTTAGTTAATAAACCGTTAGATAAAACTTGGTATTCACTACTAAAAGTAATGCTTGTTTCGGTTAAAAACTTGTCATTCATGTCATCATACATAGGAATCCACTGGCGGTTATCAATTCCTTGTCCTTGTGTCCAAATTTGCTTTCTTACAGCAAATGGGTTCAATTCTGCTGAAGTTTCTGTATTCCAACCAATAAAATAAATTCCTCTTCGAGGCGAGGCTTCGTAATCAAAAGTTATTATACCCGTTTCGTCCCAATTAAAAGGCAATGAAGGTTTTACCCAAACGCCTTCATTTGTTATAGTAAACCGAACAGGTTTTTTATTTAAAAATGCCGACTTAATAACAATAGAAGGCGCATCGAAAAAAACGGAATCAACCTTTTTTTGAAGTACAATAAAACTATGTGAAACGGTTCCTTTTACCAATCCTTTTTCTGGCTCAAAAGCAACTGCTAATTGCATTTTTGTAATGTCAAACGAGTGCTCTCTGTAGGCAACATTGTCTTTTAAATAGGCAGTGTAGCTTTGTTGAGCTTCAGCCTCATTTTTAATTGTAAAAAGTACAATTAATATTAATAATGCTTTTTTCATAAATGGTATTTTTTAGTTGCTATTTATTTTTTTAAATTCTTCAATTTTACTATTCATTATTTTAAACCATAATTTGGGTATTAAAGCAATATAATACATCCCCAAATATCCGGTTGGTAATACAGGACTGTTTTTTAACGAAGACAAAGAATGGAAAGGTTTTGAAGCTAAATAATGGTGGTCAGAATGTCGGGGTAAGTCGAGTAATAGAAACCTGCTTATAAAATTATCGCTTTGCCAACTGTGTGTTTCGTTTACTCTTTCTTTTCCTTTTCTAATCAAACCGTAATGTTGAATATAATTGGTATATTCTGTTGTAAATATTGAAACTATACACTGAATAAACCAAGCTTTAACAGCCCATAACCCAATAAAATAAAACAACAATGAAATAATAATAGCTTGAATTACCAATTGCCTAACAACATAATTACCAATTCCGTAAGGCAATTTTTTTTCGTTTTTTTGCCTTTCTGATTCCAACAACAACGAACCTTTAAATTGGCCAGAAACAGAACGGACAATGAACTGATACAAGTTTTCCCCCAATTTGGCTGAGGTATGGTCTTTTTCGGTTCCTACCCATTTATGGTGAATTTTTAAATGATCGATGTATAAGTAAACATTGCCAGTTGTTATAAGCAAAAGTTTGCCAAATGACCTATAAATAATTGCCTTTTTATGAATTAATTCGTGAGAAACTATAACTGCAGCTGTAGCAGAATTTAATCCGGTGCTTACCGATGCTTCTACAATAAAACTTCCAGTGAGCACATGAGTTTTTATACTATACAACAAACTAAAAAGTGAAATAAATTGAATAGGAATGTGACACAATAAAATAAACATTGGTACGCTTGTGTCTGTGCTTTCATTCGAATAAATATTTTTGGTTTTCCACTCAAAAAAAGCCAAAATAACTAAAGTGTAAATAATGTTTCCATAAGCAAAAACTCCACCAATAAAATTGCAAGAAATTACAACAATTGCAGGTGTAAAACTCAATAAATAAAACCAATTTCTGTTTTTTGAAATCATGTTAAATCAATTTACTTTTATATTGTTGAATAGTGTTGTGTAGTCCCAAATACAGAGCATCGCAAACCAAAGCATGCCCAATAGAAACTTCGTTCAAATTTGGAATATTTTGTTTAAAAAAAGCGAGATTCTCTAAGTCTAAATCGTGTCCCGCATTGATGCCTAATCCAATTTCGCTTGCTTTTATTGCAGCTGTAATATAAGGCTTTATACAATCTCCTGTTGCTGTTTTGTAGTTGTGTGCAAAGTTTTCTGTATACAATTCTATCCTCTCGGTTCCAGTTAATTTTGCGCATTCTACCATTTCAATTATTGGATCAACAAAAATAGACGTTCTTATTCCTTCCTTTTTAAAAACAGCAATAATATCGTTTAAAAATCTATAATTTTTAATTGTGTCCCACCCATGATTGCTTGTAATTTGGTTATTAGAATCGGGTACTAAAGTAACTTGTGTAGGTTTTGTATCGAGCACTAATTCTACAAATTTATCCTCAATTGGATTTCCTTCTATGTTAAATTCTTTTGTTAAAATTTTTTTTAATTCAAATACATCGGAATACCTTATGTGTCGTTCATCAGGCCTAGGGTGAACAGTAATTCCATCGGCACCAAAATTTTCACAATCAATAGCTATTTTAACTAAATTTGGATTGTTTCCACCTCTTGCATTCCTAATAGTAGCAAACTTGTTAATATTTACACTTAGTTTTGTCAAAATTAATTTAAGGTTTTTATTGTTTCTACAATTTTAATAAATAAAATGGAGTAGCCTTTATAATTTTAAATAGTTTTGAAAAATTTTATAAAACAATCGAATGATTCAATTAGGAGTATTTAGTAATTTAACGGTAAGTCGCGGAAGTGCAGTTGGCTTTTTTTTAATAGATGAAGAAGGTGAAGAGGTGCTTTTGCACAATAAATTTGTTCCTAACGGTTTAAAATTAGATGATAAAATAAGTGTTTTTGTTTACAACGATTCAGAAGATAGGCTAATAGCGACAACCCAAACGCCTAAAATAACTTTAAACAAATTTGCTTTGCTAAAAGTAATTGATGCCGCAAGTTTTGGTGCATTTATGGACTGGGGATTAGATAAAGATTTGTTGGTTCCTTTTAAAGAACAAGCAAAAAAAATGTATACACATAAAAGCTATGTAGTTTACTTGTTTTTAGATAGTGTTTCTGACAGATTGGTTGGAACTACTAAAATAAATAGGTATTTAGACAATACAGATTGTGATTTGAAACAAAATGATGAAGTAGATTTAATGGTTTACGAAGATTTTGATTTAGGATATTTTGTAATAATTAACAATAAATACAAAGGATTAATTTACAAAAACGAAATATTTACACCTATTCAAATTGGCGATAAATTAAAAGGGTTTGTAAAGCAAATAAAAGAAGGAAATTTAATAGATATAAGCTTACAAAAAATTGGTTTTGAAAATGTTGACATAAATTCTCAAATGATTTTGGATTTACTAAAAAAAACAAATGGTGTTATAGGCTTACACGATAATAGTACTCCAGAAGAAATAAAAAAAATGCTTGGCATGAGTAAAAAAACATTCAAAAAAGCAATTGGAATTTTATATCGAAAAAAACTAATAAAAATTGAACCAAATGAAATATTATTGCTTTAAATAACCGCACTCTTTTTTTAAAATGAAACATTTTTTAATCTTTATTGTAAATATTTTGCTGCTAAATGCATTTACTTTAGCTAGCGAAACTGTTTCAAAAAAAGATTCGATTATTCATTTAATTAAAAACGAAAACAATTTAAATAAACAAATTGAATTATTAAACCTGTTAAACCCTTTTTTAGTCGATACACCAGATTTATTAATTAAAAATGCTTATTTTACTTTAAGTAAATATGCAGAATTAAAAAACGATTTTGGCTATTTTGAATCGTTACATTTTTTAGGAGTAGGCCTTTGCGAGAAAAGGAATTTTGATACTTCAATTATTTGCTTACAAAACGCGCTCAATTATTTTATTAAAGTAAAAAATATACCATTAACTATAAGATGCAATAATTATTTAGGAATTGCTTTTGGAAGAAAAAACAATTATTCAAAAGCATTAGCATATTATTTCCAAGCGCTTAAAAATGCAAAACAAATCAACGATTCTGTATACCTTTTAAAATCACTAAATAATATTGGAGTTGTTTATTTATTAAAAAACGACTACAAACTAGCTGAAAAACACTTATTACAAGCAGAAAAAATTGCATTATTAATTGACAGTGAATTGGGATTAATTAATTATAATTTAGCTTTAGTTTATTTAGAAAGAAAAGAATACCAAAAGGCATTACTAAAGTTTGAAAGTGTTTTAATTGATGATTTCAAAAGTAAAAACCAAAAAAATATTGCAGAAACCTTTAATAACATCGGGTTGTGTTATTTAAAACTAAACGAAATAAAAAATGCAGAATTATATTTTAACAAAGCCTTTGAAATAAGAGAGAAAATAAATGATGAAAATGGACAAAGAAATTCTTTAACCGACATTGCAGAATTGCACATTAAAAATAAACAATTTGACAAAGCCATTTCATTATTAAATAGGGCAATGATTTTGGCAAAAAGAACCAATAATAAAAACGGTCAGATATATGTTTATGAGGCTTTTATATTATGTTTTAAAACACAAAACAATTATAAACTTGCATTGCAATATACCGAACTTAAAGAGGCATTAATTCTTGAAATAAGCAATGAAGAAAACCTTGAAAAGCTAACTGAATTAGAAAAACAAGCTCAAGTAAAACAAAAAGAGGCAGAAAACGAAGTGTACTTTGTAAAAGAAAAAAGCAAATATCTTTTAAATGGAGTAGTATTGTTAAGTATTATTCTGGTGTTATCAATTATTGTTTTTTATTTTATACATTAAAAAATAGCCAAAAAAACAATCGCATTTTAAAAAATAACCAAATACAATTAACCAATAAAAACAAAGAGCTTTTAATACAAAACGAAAAAATATTAAAGAACCAAGAAATAGCAAAAGAAGCGTTAAGAACTAAAGCGGTTTTTATTAGGAATATAAGCCACGAAATAAGAACGCCTTTAAATGCGATTAATGGAATATCGGAACTTTTAAAAACCAATTCTTTAACTAGTGAACAGTCCAATCTTATAGCTATTCTTCAATCTTCAAACCTAAAACTACTTGAATTAGTAAACAATATTCTTGATTTTAGTGCATTAGAAAGTGGTGAAAGTGAATTTAACTACATTTCATTTTCGTTCTCACAAGTTATAAAAGGGTTAGACGATATTTTCAAAAGCAAAGCCCAAAACAAAGGAATTGCTTTTAAAATTGAGAGCAATATTGATGAAGCAAAAAAATTTAAATCAGACCCAATGCGTATTGCACAGGTTTTATCGAATTTTATTAATAATTCATTGGGAAATACAAAAGAAGGAACAATTGAGTTGTTAATACAAGAAACCTATTCTAGCTATTTTAAATCAACTATATTATTTAAAGTAACAGATACGGAAATTGGAATTCCTGAAAATAAAATACAAGAAATTTTTGAAGTTTTTTCGCTGGTAGATGATTCAAACACTAGGAAAAAAGACGGTGCAGGGTTAGGTTTGGCCATTTGTCAAAAAATTATTCAAGGTCTTGGGGGTTTAATTAAAGTACAATCAGAAATAGGTAAAGGATGTACCTTTTTCTTTGAACTTTCGTTAGATATTACAGACAATGATTATATAAATAATTATGAATCACGTGAAAACAAAACCAACTTATTACGTGGGTTAAAAATTTTATTAGTAGAAGATTCTGAAATTAATATTATTATTCTTTCTCAGTTTTTAAATAAATGGGGTTGCCAATATGATGTTGCCGAAAACGGCATTATTGGTTTAAACAAAGCTAAATTAAACCAATATGATTTAATTTTAATGGATATCCAAATGCCCGAAATGGATGGAATTGCTTGTACAAAATCAATTCGAAGCTTGAACGATGACTATTTTAAAAAAATACCAATTATAGCAATAACTGCAGCATTTGAAAACACAATAAAAGAAGCAGCTTTTTTAGCAGGCATGAACGATTATATTATGAAACCATTCAATGCAGAAGTTTTAGTAGAAAAGTTAATAAGGGCAGCACAAATAAAAACTGCTTAAAGTTTTTTATTTTTTTTGTAAATAAATAAAATTATAATCCTAAACTTGCACGGCAAATAAACACCCGTAATCTATTTGCTATGCTCAATCATTCCGATAAATTTTACTCCGAAGGTCTTACCTACGATGATGTATTAGTTTTACCTGCTTATTCCGAAATTTTACCCCGTGATGTAAATACATCTACAATGCTTTCGCGGAATATTGAAATTAAAATTCCAATAGTTTCTGCTGCTATGGATACTGTTACTGAAAGTAAATTGGCCATTGCAATAGCACAAGAAGGTGGAATTGGTATAATGCACAAAAACATGAGCATCGATCGACAAGCCGCTGAAGTAAGAAAGGTAAAAAGAAGCGAAAGTGGGTTAATAATCGACCCAGTTACACTTCACAGCTCAGCTACTTTAAAAGAAGCATTGAGATTAATGACAGAAAATAAAATTGGTGGCATTCCCATTATTAATGACAATGGAAAATTAGTAGGTATTTTAACCAATAGAGACTTGCGCTTTGAAACAGATATGAACAAATGCGTGAGTGATATAATGACAAAAGAAAAGTTAATTACTGCACCTGAAGGTACCGATTTAAAACAAGCAGAGTTAATTTTACAACAATATAAAATTGAAAAACTTCCTGTAATTGATAAAGATAATTTTTTAAAAGGATTAATAACTTATAAAGATATTTTAAAAGTAAAAGCGCATCCATCGGCATGTAAAGACAAACATGGCAGGTTACTTTCTGGAGCAGCAGTAGGTGTTACAGCCGATACCGAAGAAAGAATAAATGCCTTGGTAAAAGCCGGTGTTGATGTAGTAATAATTGATACCGCTCACGGACATTCTAAAGGGGTTTTAACCGAAGTAGCTCGCATAAAAAAATTATATTCAAATATTGATATAATTGCTGGGAATGTTGCAACAGGAAGTGGAGCAAAAGCACTTGTTGGCGCGGGAGTAGATGCAGTAAAAGTAGGGGTGGGGCCAGGCTCAATTTGTACTACCAGAATTATTGCTGGAATTGGTGTTCCACAATTAACAGCTATTTACGAAAGTGCTAAAGCAATAAAAGGAAGTGGAGTGCCAATAATAGCCGATGGTGGAATAAGGTATAGTGGCGATTTGGTTAAAGCAATAGCCGCTGGTGCTAGTTCTATTATGTCGGGCTCAATATTTGCCGGTGTAGAAGAAAGTCCAGGAGAAACTATTATTTACGAAGGACGTAAGTTTAAATCGTATAGAGGAATGGGAAGCATTGAAGCAATGAAAGAAGGCAGTAGAGATAGATATTTTCAAGATGCGGAAGATGAAATTGCAAAATTAGTTCCTGAAGGAATTGTTGGAATAGTTCCATTTAAAGGAACTTTAAAAGAAGTTGTTTATCAGTTTGTAGGTGGTTTAAGGGCAGGAATGGGTTATTGTGGTGCTGCAACTATAGCCGATTTACAAGAAGCAAAATTTGTTAAAATTACATCAGCAGGAGTAAAAGAAAGCCATGCACACGATGTAAAAATTACCAAAGAATCACCAAATTATTCAAGGAATTAGTATAAGATAGAGTTTGAATTAAAACTTCTTTTTAACTATTTCTAAAATTTCTGTTATCAATTCCCCACATTAACTTTTGCCTTAATGTTTGAAGGTAGTTTTCATTATTTAATCTTACCAAATTCATTTTGAAATTGGCTTTACTTACAGCTAATTCTGTGTTGGCTTCTATACTTTCTGACCTTGAATCTAAAGTGGCTAAAAACGAAGAACTTCTGCCTTCTACTTGAAATGAAATTACATTGTTATCAGAAATAATAATAGGCCTTACATTTAAATTATGAGGGGCAATGGGTGTTATTACCAAACTTGCTGATGTTGGATATAAAATAGGCCCACCACAACTTAAGTTATATCCTGTGGAACCAGTAGGAGTTGAAACTATTAAACCATCGCTCCAGTACGAATTTAAAAACTCGCCATTTATAAAAGTATGAATTGTAATCATACTTGAACTGTCTTTTTTGTGAATTACAAAATCGTTTAAAGCATATTTTACACCTCCAAACATATTTGGTTTATTGCTATCAAGCTTTAATACTGTTCTAGAATCTATGCTAAAACGTCCTTTTACTAGGTCGTCAATCATTGCCGTTGATTCATTTGCTGCAACACCAGCCAAAAAACCTAATCTGCCGGTATTTATTCCTACTATTGGTGTTTCATTTTCTCTAATAAATTCTAAACACATTAAAATAGTTCCATCGCCCCCAATACTTACCACAAAATCAAATTTCGATTTGTTAAAATCGTTGTAATTGTTAAAAGTTTTGGTTTTAGGCGAAACTTTTAGACCATTTCTTAACCCATCTTCTAAAAACTTTCTGTAAACCGAAAATTCAATTTTTTTAGTTTCTAAATAATCAAAAAATTGTTGAAGTTCGTTATGACGTTCTTCTTTAAAATACCTTCCAAAAATTGCAATTTGCATAATAAATTATGTGTTCAAATATTTAATTAACCAATCAAATCTTTCATTTGAACTTTCTGTTTGAGATAATTGTTGTGAGTTATAAATAATCAAATAGCCAAATCGTTCAAAAGTAGCAGCAATGTACTTTAAATCGATTACATTATACTTTAAAGAAACATGAATATTATTTTCTTCATCGGCCAAGGGAGAAACATGTGCATATAAAATTTTAGCACTATTTATTTCAGTTATTCTAGCTATTTCGGCCAATGAATAATTGCGCGAATTCATTTGTAATACAATAATCCCCCCTTCTTGCCTTAAACTACTGTTTTCGTATAAGAATTTTGCCAAGTCTTTTGCAGCAATTATACCTTTAAAATTCATATCAAAATCTAATACTGATATAGTTGATATTTGTTGATTAAAAATCAGTTTTAAAACATCGTAAAAATGAGTGTTTTCTAAACAATAAACCAAATCTGGACTGAGTATATCCGCAACTTTTGTATTATTATTTTCGTTTAAAACGCGCTCATTTACAGTTCCTAATATTTTTGAATTTTGAACCACAGGCAAGTCTTTAACCTGCCAATCTTCCATAAAAACCAATGCACTCGAAGCTAAATCGCTTGGTTTTAATGCAAAAATTTCGTTAGAAATAAGTTGGTATGCAAACATTAATTATAAATTTTTTAGCAAATATACTGAGTATAAAATGCTTTTCAATAATTATATTGTTTAACCATTTCAATAAAGTTCTTAATTATTTCAATTCCATCATTTGTTTTACAGCTTTCAGGGTGAAACTGAATTCCCCAAATAGGTAAACTTTGGTGCTTAAAAGCCATCAATTCGTTTTTACAGTAACATGTAGGAATTAATGGAGATTCTAAATTTTCAATAATTAATGAATGGTAACGAGTGGCATAAAAGTATTGAGGAATATTTTTAAACATAAAATTGCAATGGTGTTCCATTAAATCAACCTTTCCATGCCTAGGTAAAAGGGCTTTTTTTAACAATCCTCCAAAAAATTGAGCCAAAGCCTGGTGACCCAAACATATACCCAAAAAAGGCTTGGTTTCATAAAATGAAGCAATCAAGTTCATTACAATTCCAGCATTGGCAGGTTCTTTTGGCCCCGGAGAAATTACAATAGCATCAAAGGTTAATTTTTTAATTTCATCTATTGATATTTCATCATTTCTATGTAACAAACAAATAGCCCCACACTGCTCAAAATAATCTTTAAGCATGTACGTAAACGAGTCGTAATTATCTATTAGGAGTATAATGGGATTTTGATTCAAAGTTGTGCAATTTTCTGATAAAAAATGAAAGAACAAATAAAACTTAAATTTAAATTACTTTATATTAAATTAGCCTCATATTTAGAACAATTTTTAATATACTTGCAGCTAATAAGTTCATTCCGACTAAAGCCGAAAGAATTACATCACTTATGTTTTTAAGAATAATTAATAAAACGCTACTTTTTTTTTCCTTTAATTGGATGAGGTTAAAATGGAAAAATATTTATTATTCAACCCTGGCTGAAGTTAAAAACAATACCAATTTTAGCATAGAAAGTAGAATTTTTAATTTACAAAACAATAAAAGCAAAATAAAAATCGGCAGTTATTGCACCATAAAAGGAGAGTTACTTTTATTCGCTCATGGAGGAAAAATATCAATTGGAAATGCTTGTTATATAGGCGAGCAAACTAAAATATGGTCGGCTGCAGAGATAGAAATAGGAGACAATGTATTAATTGCCCATAACGTAAACATACACGATAATATTTCACATCCTTTAAACCACGACCTGCGTCAAAAGCATTACATGGACATTTTAAAAGAAGGACACCCAAAAGAAAATTTAGATTTAAGAGAGAAAAAAACAATAATTAAAAAAAATGCATGGATTGGTTTTAATGCAACCATTTTAAAAGGAGTAACCATTGGTGAAAGAGCAATAGTAGGAGCTTGTTCCGTTGTAACTACCAATGTGCCAGATGATGCAATAGTTGTAGGAAATCCAGCAAAAATTATTAATTATTAAGCAAATAAAAATGAAAAAAGAGATAAAAAAATTAATAAGCCCAATAAGAAAAATAGTTTATAACGCAACAGGCAAAAAGCCTTGGGGTTATGGCTATGGCGATGTAAGATGGGAACTAATAGAAAATAGTATAAATGACAGTGCGCTTATAAAAAGTTTTAGCAATAAATATATTCCAGAAGGTTTTGGTGTTGGTCTTGATGAAAGGGTGGTGGAATATCCTTGGCTTTTTAGTTTATTAAACAACAATGAAAAAAGCACTTTATTAGATGCTGGCTCTACTTTAAATTTTTCAAAAATAGTAAATCACCCAAATGTTAAAAATAAAGAAGTAACCATTTATACTTATTATCCCGAAAGCGAAAACTTTATAAATAACAGAATTTCCTATCAATTTGGCGATTTAAGAAACATGCCATTAGCTTCTTCTTGGTTCAATGAGGTTGTTTGCCAGTCAACCATAGAGCATGTTGATATGGACAATTCTATTTACGGCTATGAACTTGAAAAAGTAAAAGATATAAAAGAAAAAAGCTACGAATATTTAAAAGTTATAGATGAATTGATAAGAGTGCTTAAGCCCAAAGGCAAGTTATTATTAACTTTTCCTTATGGAAAATTTGAAAACTATGGTTTTTTTCAACAATTTGATGCTGAAATGGTAGGTAAGATTTTTGAAAAATTTAATGCAAACGGAACCTTTAACGACAACTATTTATTGTATTCAAAAAACGGATGGCAATTTAAAACAGCCAACGACTGCAAGGATTCCATTTCTTACAACCCACATACAGGACAAGGAAAAGGAACTGATGGAGCAGCTCATTGCAGATGCGTTTGTTGTATTGAGTTTATAAAAAACTAAAATAATGACTTGGGAAGAAGCGGTTCAAGAACTAAGAAGTAAACCTGAAAACAAACAGGCTATTTTAGATAATTATTTTGATGCTAACGTAGAAGTGGCATGCAATCGTTTTTCTGAAAGCGAAGAGTTTGACGAGGTTGTAAAATATATACCAAGTAATGCCAAAACAGTTTTAGACATTGGTGCAGGTAGAGGAATGGCAACGTATGGATTTGCTAAAAAAGGCTTAAAAGCCACGGCTTTAGAACCCGATGGCAGCAACGATGTGGGAGCAGGAGCAATAAGAAAGTTAGCAATAAAACACAATTTTCCAATCACAGTAGTCGAAACTTTTGGAGAATCATTGCCTTTTGAAGATAATTCGTTTGATGTTGTTTATGTTAGACAAGTATTGCACCACGCAAATGATTTAAATAAATTTTGCAAAGAAGTTCAACGTGTTTTAAAACCAAACGGAACATTTATAGCGACTCGCGAGCATGTTTTATCAAATGATAGTGATTTACAGGCATTTTTAAATAGTCATCCTTTACATCATTTATATGGAGGTGAACATGCTTTTACTTTAAATTTTTATTTAAAATGTATTACCGACTCGGGAATGAAAATTTCAAATATTATTCATCCTTATGCCAGTGTAATTAATTTTGCTCCATTAACTAAAGTTCAAATGCGCCAAAACTTTGCAAATAGTTTAGCAAAACTAACAGGTGTTTTTTTGGCTAATAAACTTGTAAACATTGACTTTATATATAACAATATGGTTGATTTAAAAGCAAGTAAAGACAATACTCCTGGGCGTGTTTATTCATTTATAGCTACTAAATAAATTATGAATATTTTAATAATTGGTAGTAAAGGTTTTATTGGCACACATTGTGTAAATTTTTTTAAGAACAAAGGTTATCATGTACATGAAGCGGGTATTTCAGAAAATGACCATACCAACTACACACAATTAAATAAAAACAATACTAGTTTTGATGATTTATTCAAAAACCAACAATACCATTTATGCATTAATGCATCAGGCTCAGCTCATGTTGGGTTTTCGTTCGAAAAACCTGATATTGATTTTGAATTGAATGTTTTAAACGTTCATAAAATATTGGTGAGCATACGAACTTTTCAACCACAATGTAAGTTTATTAATTTTTCGAGTGCAGCTGTTTATGGTAATCCAGAAAAATTACCAATTACAGAAGAAAGCCATAAAAATCCTTTGTCCCCTTATGGGTTTCATAAGCTACAAAGCGAATATTTACTTAAAGAATACCATCGTTTTTTTGGCCTTTCAACTTGTAGTTTAAGGGTTTTTTCGGCATATGGACCTAGTTTACAAAAACAATTGTTTTGGGATTTATTTCAAAAAGCACTACAAAACCCATCCAATATTGAAGTTTATGGAACGGGATCCGAATCGAGAGATTTTATTTATATTGACGATTTAATAAATGGCATTAATCTTATTTTTGAAAAAGGTAAATTTGATGGTGAAGCATTTAATATTTCATCAGGAACAGAAACAACAATAAAAGATGTTGTTACTTTGTTTTACAAACACATGAACCCTAATTTAAATTTTACTTTTAATAATAAACAAAAACAAGGCGATCCTAATAATTGGCAAGCGGATATCTCTGCATTAAAAAAATTAGGTTTTACTGCATCTGTCTCTTTAAATGATGGTTTGTTAAAAACAACTAATTGGTTAAAAAGTATTTGAAAAACAAAAAACTACATATCTGTTTGCACCTTATTTCTGACCCTAATTGGCATGCAGGAAATATTTATATCTTTAACTTAATAAGTGCCGTAAGTAAATTAGAAAAACAGGAGCGAGATAATATAAAATTAAGCTTAGCTACTCGCAACATAAAAGAAGTTCCAGCAGATGTTCAAAATTTGTTAGACCAAATATATATTGATTCAATTTTTGTTCTTGGTTTTTATAAAATTCTATCCATTTTACCTGCTTTTTTAAGGTTTAAGCTGTTTAATTTTAGGAAAATAGATTTTTATTATCCGCCTGGTAACTTTCCTAAAAAATGGATATTTAATTGGGGTGGTTGGATTCCCGATTTTCAATACAAACATCTACCACATCTTTTTTCGACCGAAGAATATAATAGCCGAGAAAACAGGAATAAAAATCTAGCAGAACAATCACCAATATTGGCATTTAGTAGCCAAAATGCTTTAAACGATTATAAAAAGTTTTTCCCATCTAATGCAAATAATGCTTACTTATTGCGTTTTGTAAGTAATGCCAATGAAAACTGGTTTAAAAGCGATGCCATTGCTGTGCAACAAAAGTTCAGTTTGCCTGATAGTTTTTTCATTGTTTGTAATCAATTTTGGAAGCATAAAGACCACCAAACTGTTATACAAGCCATGAGTTTATTAAAACAAAAAGGCATTGAAATTACGGTAGTTTGTACTGGTGCAACCGAAGACTTTAGAAACCCTGATTATTATCCATCATTAGTAAAGTTGGCTGAAGATTTAGGCGTTTCCGAAAATTTAAAAGTACTCGGTTTTATTTCTCGCCACGATCAAATACAACTGATTCGCAGGTCAATGGCCATTATACAACCTTCCCAGTTTGAAGGATGGAGTACGGTAGTTGAAGATGGGCGATCATTGGGAAAACATATTTTCTTAAGCAATTTTGATGTTCATTTAGAACAAAACCCACCCAATACTTGGTTTTTTGAAATGGGTAATCCGGAAGATTTAGCAACAAAAATTGAAAACAATTTAAGCCAATTAAACACTGGCCCTAATCAAAAAAATGAAAAAAAAGCATTTTTAGAAAACCAATATTTAATGAAAGAATATGGTTTAAATTTTATAAAAATGGCTAGTTTAACGCATTAGAGTTACAGTTCCAAGAAAACTGTATTTTTTACCTATAATTGTCATTAATACCTACTAATTAAGATTTAAATAGTTGATTATATTTCCTAATTAATATATACCAAATAGAATAATTTGTACTTCTTAATTTTTTTTTGATTTTATCAAAAACTGCTTTATTTACACTACTACTTATTGGATAAATTTCAACTTTATTGTTTTCGTCAAAATCATCGGTTTCACTTTTATTTTCTTTGTGTGTTCCGCTTCCATCAAAGCCAATATTTGAAACCAAAGTATATTTTGGGAATAATACTTTATAATTGTTTTTAAAAGTATGAAACCAAAACATGATGCCCCACGATGATATTTTTTTTGTTGAATTTATTTGTTTTAATAGCATCGAATAATAATCATATGAATTATCAAGGTTAAATGCTTTGATCGCTTTTTTATTTGATAACACTTTATTAAAATCTGATCCATTAAAATCAACCTCATCCCAAACCCTTTTCCATGTTGCCCAGCCCCATGTTGTGGTTAATGGTAAAAAATAGGCATCTTCTTTTAACGAACTTACATTAAGTTGAAATGAGTGACCTGAAATTTGTGAAACTGTTGAATCGTTTTCAAAAAGTTCAAGTCCTTTGTTCATATAGGTTAAAAAAAACTTACTCAATATTAAATCGTCTTCAATAATTATCGCTTTTTTATAATCATTAAATACTTGTCTTACACCATTAATTACCGAGTTTCTAAGTCCTATATTCAGTTCTTGTTTATTAATTAATACTTGTTTACACCACTGTTTTTGTGAAATTATACTTTGAACTTCTTTAATATTGATAATATCTTCTTTTGATGCATTTTCTTTAGCCCCATCGCAAAAAATATATAATGTAGACTCATTTGCTAGCTCGTTGTTAATTAGAGACTCTAAACACCTTAAAGTATGTTTAGGTCTATTATAAACAAATAATATAATCGGTGCCAAATTAGTCATTAGATAATTTTAATGATTTTTCCCAAACATAAGGCATTATAGCTTTCCAAGCGTTTTCTCCATCTAAGTAACTAGCATTAGGATTAGATTGAACATTCAACACTTTTTCTTTTACTGCCTTACAATTAACTAACTCAGATTCATTAAAACTTTTGGAAGCTAACTCATCATTTATCCATTGTTTTAAAGGTCCTTTTATCCAATCAGAAAAAGGAGAATTAAACCCAATTTTTGATTTGCGATAAGTTATGTCTTCAGGAGAAAATGTATTTATAGCATCTCTAACAATTGCTTTGCTGTATCCATTTCTTATTTTTGATGACCAAGGAATGGAAAAAGCAAAATTTACAATTCTATAGTCTAAAAAAGGCATTCTAATTTCCACTCCATTTATCATTGAATACCTGTCGTAATTTCTTAATAATGTTGGTAAAATGGTTTCAAAACTCGATTGGTATAAAAGGTTATTTAAGTGGTCTAAGTTTTTAAGTTTTTTACCTTTTACAATATGCAACAACCCGTTATAAGTGCTTGTTCCAAAATCATAATAGTAGCTTTTGTTGTTTAATAGAGTATCTCTATATGTTTTAACAATATCAGTTACTTTTATAGGATTTGGAATTGCGTCTGATACAGCCCTGGTGAATTGAAATGGATAACCTGCAAACAACTCATCACTACCATGCCCATCTAATGTAACTGTGGTTCCATTTCTTTTTACTTCATTGTATAATTGAATAAATGGAATTGGTGAAGTTAAATACATCTCCTCGAACATATAAGTATATTCAAATATTTTATCAATGTTTTTGAGTGGATCTATTTCTAGATAGGTTGCACCTATTCCCAAATAGTCTACTACTCGTTTTGCGTATTTTTTTTCATCAATTTCACTTCCAGGAAATGTAGCAACATAAGCATGTTGCCAATCGTGTTTAAAAATATTTTCATTTGAGTTTTGTTGTTGAGCCACATTGGCCATTGCGCAAATTGTAGCTGTAGAATCTAGGCCTCCGCTTAAAGCAGTTCCAATTTGTACATCGCTTCGCATTCTTATTTTACATGCATCTAAAAACAAATGTCGTAAGTATTCTACTTGCTCCTCATACTTTTTAAATTGAGGGGTTTCATCATCAAAAACGGTCCAATACTTTGAAAGTTGTAAATGTCCATCTTTTAATATACCGTGGCTAGCTGCTGGAAAGCGACTGATTCCGTTTATTAAGCATTCATCAGTGTTTTCGTATGAAAACACATCATTGATTGCTTTATTGATTACATCTGTGTTTTTTTCTACTTTTTCTAATAAAGGGTATATGGCTTTCATTTCGGAGGCAAAAACAAAGCCGTATTTAGTTTTTGCATAAAACAAAGGTTTTTTTCCCATTCTGTCTCTTGAAAGAAACAAAGTTTTATTTTCTTTATTCCAAATACCAAGTGCCCACATTCCGTTAAATTTAGTGAAACATTTTTCACCCCATTTGTCAAATGCTGCTAAAACCACCTCAGTATCAGATGCTGAAATAAATTTATAGCCAAATTTCTCTAGCTCAATTTTTATTTCTAAGTAATTATATATTTCACCGTTAAAAGTTATTGCATACTTGTTTTCAAAATGCATTGGTTGCTTGCCATTATCGGTCAAATCAATAATAGAAAGTCTTCTATGTCCAAGCCAAACACCTTCTTCATTCCAAATACCGAAACCATCGGGACCTCTATGGGATAATTTGGATAAACAAGCATTAAATTTATCGTAACTTATATCTCCTATCAGACCAAAAATACCACACATACTTTAGTTTTCATTTTCAAAAATTCCGACCAAAAGTACTTATTTTTAATAAAAAAGATAACGCTATTTTACAACCTTATAATTTTGAGAGCGTATATGGGTTGTAATATTTATAAAATATAACCCTTTTGGTAAACTGCTAATATCTATATCATCTTCATTTTTCGAAGTAATTAGTTTTTTGCCATTCAAATCATAAACAACAATTTCTTTTAAAACTTCACCATTTAAATTAATTGTAAGTTTATCTTGAAGAGGATTAGGATAAATAATAAAAGGTAAAAGCATTTCTTTCTTTTCTGTAAATGCAATACTTGAATATTCAAAATTTCCATTAAAATCTATTTGCTTTATTCTATAATAATTTACATAACTTGTATTAATTTCATAGTCAAAAAATTCATAATTATTTGTTATGTTAGAATTACCTTTTCCATTAATCTTCCCAATTAATTCCCATTCATTGTTCGTTCTTCTTTCTATTTCAAAATGACTATTATTAATCTCTTGGCTGGTTTGCCAAATTAGTTTAACTTTATTGTTTTCACTTTCAGCATTAAAATACACAAATTTAACTGGTAGCGAATTTAAACTGCTGTCTGATGCTATTGTAAAATCTCCCCCCAAACTACTTATTCCATTAGTTGAAACTACTGGAATTGTATTTGTACCTGTACCTAATGTTGAAGTACCTGGAAGTGACCATGAACCAGTTTGAATTGTTCTCCTTACTAATCTAAGATTACTTGTTGAACTTATACCATTAAAACCTGATCCAGTTGCAGTGCATGAATAAGTACCACCAAGCAAGCCATCCCCTAGTGTTACTCTCCAAAACCCATCAGGTGAAGTTTTATTTAATTGAACAATAGGCGATGTTGTAAAATCGAACAATGGTAAACCTGAGTTTCCGCTCGAAACTTCTATAAATGAAGCGGTAAATGACCCTCCATTACTTGGTGAACTTGTAAAATTTATTTGAATTGGTCTGTAGTGGTTTAAAGTTCCAATTGGCATTAAACCAGTATTCCCAGTATTATTTGATGCTGTAAACCATCTTTTAAAGTTACCTACAATGGTTCCTGAACTTCTATTTAAAGTTCCTGGAAGTGTGATACTTTCTCCTAAAGTTAATGTGTAACCATTACAAATTATATTACCAAACATAGCTAAAACTCCTTTTACAGTTGTATTTCCCTGTAAAGTTTTATTAGAACTACTTACAATTAAATTTCCATAAATTGCAGGAACAATATTTTGAGCAGTGTTTGATACATATTGTACAGTACTATTGATATTAAAGCTTGCTTTATTTGTTAAAATTTGGCCTTGAACTGTAAATGTATAGTTGTTTCTTACATTTATAGAGTCTACCCCAAAAGACAATCCACTTGGAATAGAAAAATTTCCTGCATTTATACCGTCTCCAAAAATTACTGAAGTGTTGCTTCCTGAAATAAACCAATCTGCAGAAATAGTTGGTGCACTATTATTTATAACATGGTAAATTGTTGAAGAACCAGAAAAATTTAACGGTGCAGCACCCGACCCATCAATATTAGTTCCCCATGTTGATAATGTATTTAAGTTACCTGTATTTTTGCAATAATAAACTGTTCCTATTTGTTTATTTCCAGAGTGTATTGAACTTGTTAAATAATTACTATATCCATTAATTCCATTGTATTCAAAAATACTAAAGTAGTAAGTAACTCCCAGAGCCAATCCCTTTAAAATTACACTGTTGCCTGTATCGTTATAAATAACAAAGTTGCCCGAGCCAATTTGTTGCCCAATACCAAATGTATCTTTTGCTAAATAACCAGTGCTATCTAAGGGAGTGCTATTTGTTATTGCGCTTGCTTTAGCTAAAACAATTCGCCTTAAGCCATTTCCTTTAGTAAAACTTAATGTAGTTGAATTTTCTGTATTATTACTAAAAATTAAATTACTTGCACTAATTGTGGGTTCATTTGCTAAAATTTGATTTCGAAAAACAGAAATATTACTGGCTTGATTATTTGAAACAAAAACATCACTTTTTCCATCATTATTTAAATCTGCAGTTCCCAGATAAGATGGATGCGAGTTTACAGAAAACATTACTTGAGAAGCTAATGAACTACTGTTAATTATTCCATTAGTTGAAGTGTTTTTGAAAACAGAAATTGTTGCATTATTTCTATTGGTAACAACTATATCTTTTTTATTATCGTTATCAAAATCTACAATTGCAAATCCTTCTGGGTATGAGGTTCCAGTTCCTGAAGTATAATTTTGAGGTGTTTGGAATACTATTGTTCCAACTGTAGTATTAGTATTTTTTAATATTGAAATATTATTGCCATAAAAATTACTAACAACTAAATCTTTTTTGCCATCATTATCTAAATCTTCGTTATTAATATAGTTTGGATAGGAAGGTGTTGATATACTTTGTGAAAAGGCAAAAGTAGGACTACCTATTGATGTAGTTGTGTTTTTATAAATTGAAATTTGAGAAATAGTATATAACGTTATTGCTATATCTTTTTTGCCATCGTTATCCATATCATAAGCTGTAATTGAACCTGGGCTTATTCCACATGAATAATCTACTCTTGTTGCAAAACTAATAGTTCCCAAAGTGCTTGTATTTCTAAAAACTGAAAAACTATTTGCGTAATAGTTTACAAAAATTAAATCTACTTTATTGTCTCCGTCAATGTCAGCCGTATCAAAATTTGCTGGTGCTGATTGTCCAGTAAAATCTTGTCGGGTTGCAAAAGTTAAGCTTCCAATTGTTGTAGTTGTGTTTCTGTAAATTGAAAAAGCAGTCCCTGAATTTGAAGCTGTTACTAAGTCTCTTTTACCATCATTATCCAAATCTATCGCCTTAACGTAATTTACTGGATTTATAGCAGCATAATCAACTTTAGTAGCAAAAGTAATATTCGTTGAAGTAGTTGTGTTTCTAAAAATTGAAACACTTGAATTTCCAATATTTCCAACTATAATTTCTCTATTCCCATCAGCATCTAAATCAGCTGCTGTAATTCCTTGTGGATTGGACGTTCCTGTTCCAGTTAAATAATCAAGTCTTGTGGCGAAAGAAGTATTATTAATCTGAGCTACAAGAATGTTAGAAATTAACACAGTAAACATTATAGTAAATATTTTTTTCATAAATTTTATATTTAATTAATTACAAAAATAAACAGTATTTTATATTTACCTAATTTTAAGTATAGTAGGCTAAACAAATTAACAAGAAAAACGCTATAATAAACTTTGTTTTACGTTTTTTAAGTATAAAATCAACTGTATTTTTAAATTGTTAAATCTTTCTTAATTAGTTTTATTGGTTTTATAACCCTTTTTAAAGACCAAATATTTTTCATTCTCAAACCAAAATATTCTCTTATTTTTGACGCTTCGAATATTTGTAAAATGATAAATAAACTTCTTCAATCTTTCGGTTTTCAATTAATTAAAACAAATCAAACTGTTAACAAATTTCCCGATTTTGAACCAGAGTTCAATAATATTATGGAAATGTGCAAACCATATACTATGACTTCGGAAGAAAGACTTTATTCATTTAACAAAGCCGTTGAATACATTGTAAAGAATAATATTGAAGGCGATATAGTAGAATGTGGCGTTTGGAAAGGTGGTAGTTCTATGTGCGCCATGCTTAGTTTGGCTCAATTAAAGGCTGCAAACCGACAATTTTACCTATACGATACCTTTGAAGGAATGAGCGAACCAACTGAATTGGATGCAGATTTATTAGGTAAAGACGCTAAAAATTTATTAAACGAATCTGAAAAAACCACAGAAGATGTAATGTGGTGTTATGCTCCAATAGATGATGTAAAAAACAACGTAGCTAAAACCAATTATCCTGCAAATTTAGTTACTTATGTAAAAGGTAAAGTAGAAGATACAATACCTGAAACTGTTCCAGAAAAAATTGCTATTTTACGCTTAGATACTGATTGGTATGAATCTACTTACCACGAATTGGTGCATTTGTTCCCTAAATTGGTAAATGGAGGAGTAATTATTATAGATGATTATGGACATTGGAAAGGAGCTAGAGAAGCGGTAGACCAATATTTTAAAGAACATAATGTTCAAATATTATTGAACAGGATTGATTATACAGGGAGAATTGGAATTAAACACTAAAATATGCTTTACGAAGAATCGCTTTGGTTTAAAAATATCATTCAAAAACATGCTCAACCCAATTCGTTGGTTTTAAACATTGGCTCAAGTACAAAGGAATTTATTGAGGTAACCCAACCCTATATTAAAGCCAATTTATTTGATGAATTTGCTAAGAAAAACTGTATAATAAAAAACATTGATATTAAACAAGCGGAAGGCGTTGATTTGGTTGGCGATGTTACAGATCCTGCATTTATTGAAAAGTTAAAACAGTTGAATGCTTCTTTTATAATTTGTTCCAACTTATTGGAACATTTAACCGAAAGAACAGTTTTTTGCGAAGCATTGGTTAAAATTATGAATGCCGACACCAAATTAATTATTTCTGTTCCGTATAATTTTCCTTATCATGAAGATCCAATAGATACTATGTATCGTCCTGATTTGGATGAATTGCAACAAGCTTTTCCAAATTTAAAACTTGTGGAAGGACAAATAGTAGATTGCGGAACTTATTTTAACTACTCAACAAAAAACTTAACAATATTCGATAAATTGTTTTCGTTTTTTAAACTTTCAGTAGCAACTGCAATTGCTTCATTTACTAGTAAAGAAAAACACGAACGTTTGGCAGCAAATTTTAAACAGATTTCAGCCACTTGTGCCATTTATAAATTAAGCTAAAATTGATTCATATAGCTTGTGCAGCCGACAATAAGTATACGCAACACGCAGTAGTGATGCTTACTTCATTGTTTGAAAACAACAAAGAAAATAAAATTCATTTGCACTTTTTTAGTGCTGATTTTAATATTGAAAATAAAAAAATATTAGAAGAAACGGTAAATAGATATGAACAAACCTTTTCGTTTTACGCTTTAGAGCCCACATTATTTAAAGACTGTTATATTTCTGACCATGTATCGTTTGCTACTTATTATAGAATTGTAATTCCAAATATTTTAGCAAATACAACGAATAAAGTTTTATACTTAGATACCGACATTATTATTTGCAAGAACTTAAAACCTTTATGGGAAATTAATATAGACAATTATACCATTGCGGCTGTAAACGAACTTAATTTTGATGGTCCTGCTAGACTTAATTTTGATGAAAAATACAAATATTTTAATGCAGGTATTTTATTAATCAATACAAAAACGTGGGTTTTAGAAAATTTACAAGAAACCCTATTTGATTATATAAAAGAACATACCAATAAATTAATTTTTTGGGATCAAGATGCATTGAATGCAAATTTGTACAATAAAAGATTACTCATTGAACCCAAATGGAATCAATTAAGTCCAGTTTTTGAGGTAGATGAAAAAACGCTTTTAAAAATATATTCCAAACCCGAAATAGAGGAATTGATACAAAGCCCTGCAATAATTCATTTCTCGGGTTCTTCAAAACCTTGGGAATATTTAAATATTCATCCTTATAAAAAAGAATATTACAAATATTTACAGTTAACTCAGTGGAAAAACTTTAAACCGTCAGCTAATTTTAGGATTAAAATTAAATTTGTTTTATTAAAATTATTAGGACGAAATTTTTACACTAGCTTTTTTAATTTATTTCGCTAATTCGTTTTTAAGCATTGATTACAGAAGCCAAAATAATTGGAAAACTATCTTCGCATTTTCCTGAATTCGATTTTCAGATAACTATATCAATTGGAAAAATACACATTGCTTTTTTAGAAACTAAAGTAAGTTTTTGGTTAGATGATTGGATAAATAAAAACGACATCATTCTAGGGATAATTCAATCAATATTAGGTAAAAACGAAAAAATATTTGCACGCAATTGCGATGTAATTAAATTGGATAAGGAGTTAACAGAAAGGTTTTTAAACGAAAACCACTTATTAGGTTTTAAAACAGCTTACCATAAAATAGGCTTATTACACAAAAATGAACTAAAGGCTGTGGCCACATTTAGCAAAGGTCGGAAAATGGATAGATTAAGCTACGAAAAACGCTCTTTCGAATTAATAAGTTTCTGTTGTAAAAAAGGATTTTCGGTAATAGGTGGATTAAGTAAATTAATAGCTCACTTTGTAGCAAAAACAAAGCCGGGCGATATAATGACCTATATTGACAAAGATTGGAGTAATGGAAATGCATATTTAAATTTAGGATTTAAGATTCACAGTGAAATTGAACCCATTTCTTTTGTTTTTGATAAAATAAATTTTGTGAAATATAATTTTGAAAAACTTCCTGAAAATATTTTTATAGCATTACAAAGCCAAAATGAAAACTTAGCAATTGTAAAAAATGCAGGAAATTTAAAACTAATTTACACACTTTAAAACACCCAACTTTGTCATTTCATACCGATACGGTTCTGTATTAGTCCAAAAAATTGCTTTGCAATCTTTGAACTAAACAGCTACTCTTTGGGCATTAATAATACTAAACTAAAAAATTCTTTTGGATTATTTTGAGCTAAGTATTGATTTTATTTACAATGTGGTAAAACATGGGTAAAACTGTTTGTATAAAAGTATGGCTTTACAATACTACTTGATTACATTCGCATAAATATTTATTAAAAAACTATATTTAATGGCAAATACAGAACAGCTACAAGCTATTTCAAGTCAAATACGAAGAGATATATTACGCATGGTACACGCAGTAAAATCTGGTCATCCCGGAGGTTCATTAGGCTGTGCCGATTTTTTTACAGCCATGTATTTTCAAGTTATGAAACACAATCCATCTTTTAACATGGATGCAACAGAGGAAGATGTTTTCTTTTTATCAAACGGACATATTTCTCCCGTTTTTTATAGCGCATTGGCTCGTTCAGGTTATTTTGAAGTAAGTGAATTAAATACATTTAGAAAAATAAATAGCCGCTTGCAAGGTCACCCAGCAACTGCCGAACATTTGCCAGGAGTAAGAATTGCTAGTGGTTCGCTTGGTCAAGGAATTTCGGTTGCTGCCGGAGCTGCATTAGCAAAAAAACTGAATGGCGATAAACATTTAGTTTATGCTTTAATGGGCGATGGAGAAATACAAGAAGGTCAAAACTGGGAGGCTTTTATGTTTGCAGCCCACCAAAAAATTGATAACCTAATTGTAACTATTGATTTTAACGGCCAACAAATAGATGGAAGTACCCAAAAAGTAATGGGAATTGGTGCTGATATTGAAGATAAAATGAAAGCATTTGGTTGGCTTGTTTTACACATGGATGGACACAACTTTGAAAGTATTTTAACTACTATGGCCGAAGCTAAAAACGCTTGTGGAAATGGCAAACCAGTTTTTATAATGATGAAAACCGAAATGGGCTACCCGGTTGATTTTATGATGAGAAGCCACAAATGGCATGGTGTTTCGCCTAACGATGCTGAACTTGAAAATGCTTTAGGTCAATTAACAGAAACACTTGGCGATTATTAAATACTTTTTTAGAAATATTTGCGTTTAAAACAATACTTATTTTGATAAAACAAAAAACATTAAAAGGAAATAGAAAATGGCTACTAGTTTTAGTAGCTCTTTTTTTATTTAACAGTGTTGTACATACATCTTTTGCACAGCAAGTTTATCGCCCTGCAAAAACCCGAATACTTTTTTTACTCGATGCAAGTGGAAGCATGTTTGCCCGAATGGAAAAAGACACCAGAATAAATGTTGCTAAACGTTTGCTATCTAACATTGTAGATAGTTTACAAGGGGCTAAAAATTTAGAAATAGCATTGCGAGTTTATGGTCACACATCGCCTCCAGCAAAGCGTGATTGTAAAGATACAAGACTAGAAGTGCCCTTTAGGGCAAATAACCACGCAGATATTAAAAAACGCATTCAATCTATTTCGCCAAAAGGAACTACTTTAATAGCTTATTCATTACAACAAGCGGCTTACGATTTCCCTTTAGAACCCAATACCCGAAATGTAATTATTTTAATAACCGATGGTATTGAAGAATGCCAAGGCGATCCTTGCGCTATTTCGGAAGCATTGCAAAGCAAAGGAGTAGTTTTAAAACCTTTTATTATTGGTTTAGGAAGCACAGCCGATTTTAGAAAAGCATTTGAATGCGTTGGAAGATATTACGATGCAAATACTGAAGAGCAATTCAATTCTGTTTTAAATATTGTTGTTTCTCAGGCTTTAAACAATACTACAGCCCAAGTTAACTTGCTTGATATTTATAGCAGACCCACTGAAACCAATGTAAATATGAGTTTTTACGAAATGGATAATGGTCAATTATTATATAATTACATGCACACTATAAATGAAAGAGGAAACCCTGATACTATTTTATTAGATCCACTTTACAAATATAAAATGGTAGTTCACACCATTCCTCCTGTTATAAAAGAAAATATATCTGTAACAGCCGGTAAACATACTATTATTGGTGTTGATGCGCCTCAAGGTGAATTGTTAGTTAAAATAGAAGGTGCAACCAATTACGAAAATTTAAAATTCATAGTCCGACCTAGTAACAAAACTAATACGCTGTATGTACAAAATGCCAATATCAAAGAAAAATATTTGGTGGGTAAATACGACTTGGAGGTTTTAACACTCCCAAGATTTACTTTTAAAAATGTAAGTGTTGATCAAAACACGGTTACTACCTATTTAATTCCACAGCCAGGAAAATTAAATATTACCTACCCTATTCAATATTTTTATGCAGATATTTACCAAGTTATAAGAGGAGAACTAATTTGGGTGCATAAACTTCCGGTTGACTACCAAAGACATAATTTAATTATACAACCGGGCGATTACAAGTTAATTTACCGAGGAAAAGGCATTACTAGAAGCAATAATACATTTACTCGAGAATTTAAAATATCATCAGGCCAAGCTACCAATATTACTTTAAACTAAAGCTATTAAATTGTACTTCAATTATTAACAATTTTTTATTACTAAAAATAAAATAATTTATACTTTTGCATAGGTTAAAAAAACTAAACAAATTATGAAAAAAACAATTATTTATTTATTTATTGCTGCTATAGCATTAAGCCTTACCTCTTGTTCTAAAGACACTGAAACAACTGCTATAACCGGCCCAAAGGTTACCTTAATCGATTCCCTTGGCGAAACCGTACTTGATACCTCTAACTTTTTTGTGACTCCTTATTTAAAAATTACAGTAACTCCTTCATCAGGAACTACTTTAGCTTCATCTAAAATAGATTTGAAAGTAAACGGGGCTGATTTTTATTTGGGCTCATTTTCTACCATTGATTCATCTGAATTGAATGGATTTAGTTCAAGCATCTCTGTAATAGAGTTATTGGATTTCTTAGGATTTAAACCTGCAAATGGAACTAATATTACCTTTGTTGCAACCTTTAAAGATAATAAAGGCAACTCAAGCTCTGCTAGCTATTTATATAATGTAGCAAAAGACAATAGAATCATTGCCTCAAATGAAATTGAATTAGGCGCGCAAAACAATGCTAATATTCCCTATAAATTTTTAGGTTTAGCCAATAGTTTTGCTACATATACTCCTGGTGCTAATGGAACCGCTCGTTTAAATTCAGGTAGTATCGATTTTGTTTATTATTATGGAACAAATGACAACAATGCTTTTGCTGCACCAGCAAATGCTGATGGTGCAAAAGTTATTTGGGCAACTGAAATTAGCTCATGGGCTCGTCAAAACAGAACCAAATTTAAAGCTACAACTATCTCAGCTACTGATTTTGATAATATTAAAAATAACTCAAAAGTAGATGATTTATTTTCAGGAATAGATTTTACAACAGGAAAAACAGAGAAAGCAACTCTACTAAATGCTGGATCAGTTACTTCATTTCAAACTGTTGATGGTGTAAAAGGTTTAGCTAAATTTATTACAGTTGGTGCAGATGCAAGTGGTTCAACCAAATTGGTTTTAATTATTCAAAACTAATTATTTAATAATTAATATTTAAAAGGCTGTCTAAAAAAGACAGCCTTTTGTGTTTTGTAACATTGAGCGAATACCGACAACTATCGGTAGAAATGTTTTGAAAACGGGAGCATTAATTTCTTGACTTCGCTACCATTGACATTTTTACCTAAACTACTAATTATTAGTAAAATAAAAGACCACATAGATACATAGATAACATAGTTTAAACGCTATGTTTTCTATTTTTCTTCTATGTGGTTCAAGTTTTTTTAAACAAGGACACATAGCATTGCAACATCATTTTATCTTGATATTTTAAAAAAATTATACCTCGAACTGACGAGCACTTTAAAGCATTTAATACAGCCTCTTTTTTTTATTAAATTGTTAATAATAATGGCAAATAAAATAACTTCATTTTCCCTTGTCATTGATTAATTTGCCAACCTAAATAATAAAACTATTATCTAATGAAAACATTTGAAATACAAAACACTAAAGATACCAGAAGCGGATTTGGCGAAGGATTACACGAATTAGGAAAACAAAACGAACGTGTGGTAGCATTGTGTGCCGATTTAATTGGTTCTTTAAAAATGGATGCTTTTATCAAAGATTATCCAAATAGGTTTTTTCAAATGGGAATTGCTGAAGCAAATATGATCAGTGTAGCAGCTGGGTTAACCATTGGTGGACATATTCCTTTTACAGGAACATTTGCTAATTTTTCAACTGGCAGAGTTTATGATCAAATTCGTCAATCGGTAGCGTATTCAAACAAAAATGTAAAAATTTGTGCCTCACATGCTGGTTTAACTTTAGGCGAAGATGGTGCAACTCATCAAATATTGGAAGATATTGGCTTAATGAAAATGCTACCAAATATGGTGGTAATCAATCCTTGTGATTTTAACCAAACCAAAGCAGCTACTATTGCCATTGCCGATTATGAAGGCCCAGTTTACTTGCGTTTTGGCCGCCCGGCTGTTCCTAACTTTACCCCTGTTGACCAAAAATTTGAAATTGGAAAAGCCATTATGTTAAATGAAGGTGCAGATGTAAGTATTTTTGCAACCGGCCATTTGGTATGGAAAGCCATAGAAGCAGGACATATTTTAGCCGAAAAAGGAATCAATGCCGAAATCATAAATATTCATACCATTAAACCACTAGACGCAACTGCTATTTTAGCTAGTGTAGCCAAAACAGGTTGTGCTGTTACTGCCGAAGAACACCAAATGAATGGTGGATTAGGCGATAGTATTTGCCAACTATTTGCAATTAACAACCCAACTCCACTAGAAATGGTAGCCGTTAACGATAGCTTTGGCGAAAGTGGAACTCCAGATCAATTAATGGAAAAATATGGCTTAACAGCTAACGCTATTGTAGAAAAAGCCATGAAAGTAATTGCTAGGAAAAAATAAATGTTAATCCACTACAAACAAAAAAAGAGGACTAAATTTTAGTCCTCTTTTTTTGTTTGTTATCACTAGCAAATCAAATTTATTTACCGTAAAAACCTTTATAACGGTCGTTTTGTGCTGAAGAAAAAATACTTAATTCTTCCATTCTTTTTTTAACCCTTTTAGGAATATCATATATTGATAATTTAGCAATTAAAGATTTTGCTTTTGAAAAATCATCTACAAATATGTATGCTTCAATTAAATTTAAGTAAGTGGCATAAGTAACTTCTTCATCTATTCTTGCTTTTTTGTTTTCTACATCCGATTCTAATAATGCTTTTTCCCAAATTGCAATGGCTTCATTAATTTTAGCTTTTGCCGCTATTTTTTCATAGTTTTCAGTTAGTGAATTATAACCTTCTATAACTGTAAGGTAAGCATTTTGATAATCAGTATAATCTACTTTTTTGTCTTTTACCAAATAAATGTCTGCCATATAATTAACTTTTTTAAATGCATAATTGTCATTTAAAAGAGTTTGAATAACGCTTAGGTTTTTTTCTACTGTTTCGTTTTCCAAAAGATCTGTAATTCTTACTTTGTTAGACGTCCACCAATTATTTAATTCATACTCGCTTTTGAATTCACCTGGTGATTTATAAGTTAGATCTTTGTTTATTTCAATTGGAACTTCATTATAAACAACTCCTTGAGGGGTTTCTACAATTAATGTGATTAAACGTTTGTATTTAATATGATAGGAATATGCTTTATAAGGTGTTGATTTTCCGTTACTGTAATACGTCATATCAGCAACTTTCATTTCAGGTACCAAAGGACTTAAATCACCCAATTGAGCAGTAATATTTACTGAATTGGTTGAGCCCTGTTTGAATCCTTCTAATTTTAAATAAGTACCTGCCAATTGCTCTACGTTAAAAACTTTAGCCAATGTTGGCATATTAGGTATGGCTATATAAGGCATATTAGGTGTTTTCTTATAGGGTTCTCTTGGAATATTTTTAACTGGTTTTCCCTCTTCACCCAATTCTCTTTCGGCTAGTTTTTTTACAATTGACTTTTTATCGTACAATTCTTTTTCTTTTAAATAAGTTTCATTGGCATACTTTAAAAGAGCAGGATAAGCAAGCAATTCTTTTTGATATTCTGCTTCGGCTTCTTTTAGTTTAACAGAATAGGCAAGCATGTCTTTTTGATAATCTTCTTCAGCTTTTTTAATCTCTAAATTATAATCGTCCATTAGCTTTTTGTTGATGGCTTCTGCGCCACTCACTATTTTGCTGGTATAGTTTTTTATGCTTTTATCAAGTGGTTTTGACGGCAATTGAATGTAATCAAACTTAGTTTCCATTTTGTCTACATCCTGAGCTTGAATGTTAAAAGAAATAGCAAGTAAAGCAGCTCCTAAGAGTATGTTTTTTTTCATTTTTGTGTATTTAGGGGGCAATGATAATAAAATAAAAAAGAATTAAAAATGTGGATAGTAGTTTACTACAATTCTATTTTAAAATAAGAAAATTTTAAGAAAATTGTTGGAATATTTATAAATAAATATTTTGTTTTAAAATTCAACTGCTGTGTTTTTAAAACCACAAACCGCGAATATTAGCATTAATAATGTATTCCATTGAATGTATTTGATTTTTGATAGACATGGAAAAAGCGGATTACAAATCCTTCCTAATTAGTGGGGATAAATGATTTGGATTGCAAAACCAAATAAGCGTGGGTACTAGTTGCCTATAAAAGGAAGATGCTTCCAGCATGACTTTTTTGGTATATCGTTGTCCGTTTTTCGTTAATCGAATTTACTAATTTTTCTATCTTCCATAGTCTATGGTCCATCAACCAAAAGCAAGCCGCCAGAAGCTAGAAGCCAGCAGCTAAATGCTACACCCAAACTGTCTTCACATTACAAAATTCTCTCAAACCAAACTCACCCAACTCACGTCCAAAACCCGATTTTTTGATGCCTCCAAATGGAAACCGCGCATCGCTTTTTACTATTTGATTAATGTAAATCATGCCACTTTCTATGTTATTGGCTATATTTTTTGCTTGCATAATGTTTTTACTCCAAATACTAGCGCCTAATCCGTAACTAGTTGCATTGGCTAAAGCAATGGCTTCCTCTGTTTCGGTAAATGTAAAAAAGCTTATTACCGGACCAAAAAGTTCCTCCGTAAAAGCCCTAGCAGTTTTTGGAATATTGCCTAAAACAGTTGGAGGAAAAAAGAAACCAGTTGAAGGAATATTTTTGGTTTGATGCAAAATGGTTGCGCCAGCATTTAAAGTATCATTTACTTGGTTTTGTAATAGCTCTTGTAAGTCTTTACGAGCCAAAGGACCAATGGCGACATTTTCGTTTAATGGGTTGCCAATTGCCAACTTTTCAATCTTTTCAATCAATCTTTTTAAAAATTCATCGGCAATACTTTGATGAACTATGAAACGTTTGGCTGATACACAACTTTGCCCATTATTTTGAAAACGGGCTTGCATGGCACCTGTTAAAGTTTGTCCCAAATCAGCATCGGCTAACACAATAAATGGATCGCTGCCACCTAATTCTAACACCGATTTTTTAATATTTTTAGCCGATAAACTAGCCACAGCTGAACCAGCTTTTTCACTCCCAGTGAGTGTTGTAGCAGCTATTCTTGAATCGTTAATTAAATTTTCTATTTGTTTTTCGCTTGCAAAAATGGTTTGTATAACCCCATTTTCAAAACCACATTGATTCAATAAGTTTTGCAAAGCCAAACTGCTTTGGGGTACATTTGGTGCAGGTTTTATTAACACACAATTGCCACTCATAATAATTGGAATGGCGCTTCGCAATACTTGCCAATAAGGAAAATTCCATGGAAAAATCCCTAAAACTACACCTAAAGGTTCATATTTTATTTCAACACTTGCTCCCGTTTCCGACTGACTGACTTTGCTTTGTAAAATATCGGCACTGCGGGTAGCGTAATATTCGCAAAGGCGCACACTTTTTAAAACTTCGGCTTTGGCTTCGGTTTTTAGCTTACCCATTTCAGTACTAGCTATATTGGCTAATTCATCGGCATTGGCATTTAACAAATCGGCTAATTTTAATACACAGTTAGCTCTATGGGCAAACGTAGTTTTACGCCAAGCAAAAAATCTTTGATAAGCAGTAGCCAATTTGTCGTTTAAAATACTTTTATGTTCAAAGTCAAAATTTGCTAAAAGCGTTTCGGTATATGGATTTATAGAATTAAAGTTTTTCACGATTTTTCAAGCTTTGATATTGCAGCTTTTGCTTGTTGTTGTAAATAGTTTTTATAGTCGTAGTTTTTGTAATCAAAAACCTTGTTAAAAAATGTTTTAGCCAATTGGTTAAATTTCAGTTTTTGGTAAATAAACCCCAATTGTAAGCAGGAGTTGGCTGCTAAATATTCGTTTTCTTTATAATTTGTCTTAATTGTTAAATCATAATTTTCAATGGCTTTTGAAAGCTTGTTGCTTTCGTGGTAAATCCTACCTAATCGGTAAGTATATTCTGCTTTTTCTAAACTATTCTTAAGTGTCGCAATTGGCTTTTCTTGAATGGTTTCAAGTGCTTGGGCATAATTGCCACCATCAAAAAGCAAACGGGCTTTCAGTAATGTTTTTTCTGGGAAAAAGTCCTTACCTCCGCTTGATGCCAATAAGTTCTTTTCTCCTTTTTTCGAAATATTTAACGAAATATTTCTGTAAAGCAGGTAGTTGGCTGTGTCGTTTTTTAACCAAGCACACCAACTTAATTTTAAATAAGCCTCTTTGCTATCAGCAATATCTTTGTTAGCAGATATAAATTTTTTAAAATGGTTCACTGCACTTAAGTCAAGCTTTTGTAAAAGTGCAGAGCCATGCATCATTTCTAAATAAGGGAAATTAATAAACTCATTGCTTGTTGGTCTTTCATTTAATGTTGCTATACAAACTTCATTATTATCGGTTCCTTTTGCGGCAAATACTCTTACGCACAAACTCATTAAGTTTGTTTTATAATCATTGGTATATTTGTTTGCTATTCTCCAAGCTTCGGGTTTATTCTTTAAAAAATTTAAGTTAAAAAGGGCATAAAAATATTGTGCGTTTTTTCGCTCCATTAATATCTCGTTGTCATCAGCCTTTTCAATATATTCTTTTAGTAATGCCATTCCTTCATTTAAATCGGCTTTCATGCCAGCCATTCCTATTATCCAATGGTAAGAATCGGGTATGGTTCCTAGTATTGATTTGAGTAAACCTAGGTCTTTTTTATTAGCTATAAATTGAGGGAAAAGCTTTTCATTTTGACTTAATAATTGATAACATGATTTAAAATCCCAAGCAGCACCCAAGTACTCTTGGTTCATTCCTTTTAAAAAAGCGCTTTGCAAATGTATTTCAGCCTGTGCAAAAAGCTTATACGGATTGCTTGCATCTAGTTTTTTAAAAGCATCTAACCTTACTGTTTTTAATTTTTCTATGTTTTCAAAATCAGCTTTGTTTTGTAAACACAAAGCCCTATAAAAATCAATATAGTTTTCGAAAAAGTAAACGGCTTGATTAAATTTATTTGCCTTTTTTTCAGCTTCAACATAGGCTTTACCTTTATCTAATCGCAATGAAGCAATGTGTTTTTGTGCTTCCAATAAGTTTGGCGAAAGCACAAAAACATAATTATTTGCTGCAAAAATATTACTAGCAAAAATAGTAAGAAAACTAAATATGGATAAATAGGTTTTGATAGGATTATTCAGTTATAAAAAGTGCCTTTAATTCGGTTGCATCAGCGGGTTTCATTTTTCCAGCAAGTACAAGGCGTAATTGACGTCTTCTAAGTGCACCATCAAATCTTTTTTGTTCTTCATCACCCTCGGGTTTTAAAGCAGGTACTTTTAATGGCGAACCACTTCTGTCAAGCGCTACAAAAGTGTAATAAGCTTCATTGCTTTTAAACCGTTCGCCACTTGGAATATTTTCGGCATGCACCACAATATGTATTTCCATCGATGAATTAAAAGAACGAGAAACAGCAGCTTCAAGCGTAACAACATCGCCCAATTGAATACATTTACCAAAACTTACACTGTCTACCGAGGCAGTAACTACTGTTTTTCCACTGTGTTTTTGTGCTGCAATAGCTGCGCAAATATCCATCCAATGCAACAGTCGGCCGCCCATTAAGTTATTTAATGTATTGGTATCGTTGGGTAAAACCAACTCGTTCATTATGGTATGACTATCTTTGGTTGTTTTAATTATATCCATTATTGCTTATTATTAAGGCTTGCAAGTTAGTAAAGCAAGTGTTTTATAAAAGTTAAATTAACTAAAAGTACGCGTATTAAATTTAGGAAAAACTGTTTTAAATAAAATGACTAAAGCCAATAAAACAATTAACCAATTTTGCCTTGTGCAATATCGGTCTTCTAATCCTATTAAACCTCCAGTTATTAATGCATTACAAAAAAAAGACAGTAAAACAAAAAACACAACAAGCGGATGGGTTTTAAAATAAAATAAAACAAAAATAAAACAAGCTATAAGTATATAAACATAAATAACCGAAATGGTTTTAAATGGAAAGTGAAGGGAATTTTGGTTTTGCTTTGAATTGTCGTAAGTTTTTAATTCGTTGCTGTAATATTTAACCACAGCAGGGTGTGGCCCCCAACCATCGCGAGGATAAGCGTGAATGGAGGAACCAATTTCATTTCTACCAAATAATAAAAATGTTTCTTTGAAAACAGCTTTTACATAAAGCCACAAATACTTGGGCGTAGTTAAAATATTTTTAATTATGGTTTTATATTCATTTTGAGGATTTGCCCAACCTCCTGTTTTTTGAAAAGCGCTGCTGTCGTTAAACAAAAAATTTCCGCTGTAATTGTTAGGCGCCAATGCGTTTTTATATTTACAAATTTCAAAGTGTTCTGTAGCACATTCATTATTTAAATATTTTTCTAAAACACCATTTTCAACCATTTTACCCATTAAAAATATATGCGATACGCCACTGAATTCATTGGCTCCCAACGCTTTTTTTTCTAAGGTAAATAAACCAATATTTATAAAAACCAAAAAGGTTAAAACCAAAGTTGCTCTAAATTTTAGGTTATGAATAAACCTTTTATTAACTAATTTTAGGGATAAAATTATACTTAATGCCAAGCAATGAAAAAGCATAAATGCAAAGTGAGTTTGTAATACCAACAAATAAGCAAAAACCAATAAAATCCATTTCGCTCCAAATGGTTTTGAATGAGTTAAAAGCAAGTACAAAACCATGATGGAAATGGGTGAAAATACATCGGGCATTAAATAGCTTACATCCCAAGCCAAGGAAGTAAATGCGCTTAATATTAGTATTATGGGTAAATAAATTTTTAAAACATAATTAGGAACTAGCTTTTGAACAAAAATAAAGCATACTAGGTTAAATATTATTGATTGTAATATTATTGGAAACCAAAGCGAAACAAAAAGACTTGAAATGCCAAGAAACCAACCATAAACAAATGAACGGTCTTCAGTAAAATCAAACTCATTCCCACAGTTTATATATATTTGAGAGTCGGTAAAAAATAAAGCATAATGGTTATAAAAAGCTGGCCATAAAGTGATAAAAACACCTATGAACATTACAAAATATTTTGAGGAAAATACGCTTTTCATGAATGGTCAAATATAATCAGCCATTGCGGTTTTGCAAACCATGGTTATCTGTTATTAGCTTTTGAAATGAGAGAAATAAATGCTTTTTTGAAATATTTTTTTTGGTGGCAAGGCGAAAATCGGATTATAAATACCCTACTAAATGAATTGTATTTACAATCCAAATTAGCAATTTATTTTTATAATCAATTAAAGTTTGCAGAACGATTGTATATTTGTTGCAATACAATGCACCCGTAGTTTAATGGATAAAATGTTAGATTCCGGTTCTGATGATGGGGGTTCGAGTCCCTTCGGGTGCACCAATCAACTGTTTTTTGGGTTTAAAGTTATAATAGTCAGATTGTAAAATTTCTGTAATTGCATAAGTAGCAAAAAACTAATTGCTAATTATTTAGTTTATGTAATAAAAAAATTGCCATGTCTCGATTATTACTTTTAGTAGGTTTAAATTTATTTATTTCATTTATTTAGTCAAAATATTAATAATTATATATTTAGTGCACAAACTGGAACATATACCGCGCTTACAACCACAAACTCAATTTTTTGGTGTTTTAAGTTCTGGATCGGCAAATAAAGGTTTGTTTAATAATATTCCAATTGGGTTTGATTTTTTATTTAAATTCACGTCACAATTCACTGTCTGCCAGCACAAACGGGTGGATAGCATTAACACCAGTAATTATTACCAATTCGATTGCAGCAAATAATCTTAGCTCTACTTCAGCACCTACTAACTTAATTGCTCCTTTATGGGACGACTTAGATCTTTCAAGTGGTTCATTTAGATATCAAACAACGGGTGTTGCACCAAATAGAATTTTTACTGCCGAATGGAGCAATGCCGAATGGAATTGGAACACAAATACCCCAGTAATTTCATTTCAAGTAAAACTATTTGAATCAACAGGAAATATTCTGTATTTATACAAGCAAGAATCTGGAACTGTTTCAGGTGCTAGTGCAAGCATTGGAATAAGAGGTTTAAATGGATCAAATTTTGTTTACCAATCGTTAACAGGAACAGGAACTTCACCAACTATAAGTACAACACTTTCTACCAATAATATAAATACAAAGCCGGCAACTAATCAAACTTATCTTTTTGTAAATAATAGCATAAGCGCACCCATTTCTTTAGCTATTAATTTTATTACAATAAATAGTATGCGCTTAAATTGGACCGACATCACTTCAACCGAATCGGGTTTTGCAATATATAGATCTGTAGAAAATATTAATTTTGTATTTGTTGATTTAATAGCAGCTAATAGCACTAATTATACCCTAACTAATTTAGCAAGCGGAACTACATTTTTTTATAGGGTTTTTGCATTAAACGAAGGTAGATTAAGCACTGCACTAACAGGAAGTGCATCCACTTTATTAGGAACAATTGGTGGAACTATAAATGTGCCAGGAAATTATAATACCATAACAGCTGCTTTAAACGCATTGCGAAGCAGCGGAATGGCAAGCTCAGTAATTATTCAATTAAATACAACCTATAACAGCAGTTTAGAAACTTACCCTATTGATATTAGCAATATTGGCACTTCAAGCACAAGGCTTTTAACTATAAGGCCAGCAAGTAATGTAACCACATTAACCATTAGTTCTCCCTCCAATACATCCGCTTTTTTAATAACCAATTCAAATTCAATTATTATAGATGGAAGACCGGGTGGACTTGGCTCAGCTAGGGCATTGAATATTACTTGTTCAAGTGGTAGAAACACCATATTGTTTGATGGCGATTGTAGCAACGATACCATTCGTTTTTGTAAACTTTCATTAAATTATAATGGTACAAGTTCATTTCCTTTATCTAGCGTAATATCTTTTGCAAGTCAGAGTAATTATTCTTTTACAGGGTGCAATAATAATGGAATATTGAATAATGAAATTTTTGGAATAAATTCTCCTAGTTCTCTGATAACGTTTGGTACCAATGTTTTTTCAAGCCTTCCTGCGGTTTCACAAAACAATACGATAAGTAATAATATACTGTATGATTTTTTGGGAAACTTCAGTTTTTATAACAGTGGAATTCTAATAAGAGGACAAGTTAATCAATTTACAATATCAAATAATACCATTTACCAAACATCATCATTATCTACTCAGGCACAAAATGGTTATATAACTATGAATGCAATAAGTATTTACTCTAATAGCGATGGCAACCACACCATAAGTAATAATGTAATTGGTGACAGCCATGCATTTGCTTTAGGAAATCCTTGGGAAGTAGGACCCGTTTCGGAAGGAAACAGTGTAATTCCAATTGAAGTAACTGTTGGCAGTTCAAGTTCAATAAATATTACAGGAAATACAATTCGAAATTTTTTTGCAGGAAGTAGCATTGGTTCGTTAGGATTACCCATTTTTGCAGGAATAAAATTTACTTCTTTTGGTAAAAGTTCAAATATCAATATTAGCAATAATAATATAGGAAACGATACAGGAACAAATAGTATTGGTATAATTAACGAAGCCAATGTTTCTAGTCAAGTTGTTGGGATATTAACAGAAGCTTACGATACAACTAACGTTACAATTAACAACAATAAAATTGGCGCTTTTAGTTTATCAGGAACTTCAAATAATGATGGAATTTTGTTTTCAGGAATAATCATTAGTTCATCGGGAAGTGTAAGTAATAATTTAATAGGTAGTTTAACCAACAATAACAGCATCAATGCAATCAACAACACAGCTAATTCAAGTCAATCAATTTATGGAATTACCAATTGCTTTATTCCTGGAAACGTTAGAAATTCAAACAATTACAATATTTCAAATAATATTATAAGCGGGCTTCAAAACAATTTTGCTTCTTCAAGTTTAATAGACCGATTGGTTGGAATAGATATTTTAGATGCAAGTGCTTTAACCATTCAGAACAATACCATTCAGAATTTAACGGCCAGTAATCCATCGTCAAATAACAGTTCTTTTTCGTTAAAAGGAATAAATATTATTAATAATGGAATTACAAATGCCTTGGGATATAATATTAATTTAAACACAATTAGAAATTTGGTTAATTTAAATACTTCAGGAATATGCAACACTTCAGGAATTTACTTAAATAACATATCAAATAATAGATGTAATATTTCTCGGAACTTTGTTCATTCATTTAACCATAGTAGTCAAAACAGTGTTTCAAATATGGTTGGTTTAAATTTAATTGAAGGTGATGTTTTACTTACTAATAATATGATAAGGTTAGGAATAAATGCAGCAGGAAATAGCATGACTGCTCCTATAAATATAAGTTGTTTTGAAATCAATAGCACCGATAATGTAGATGTATGGCACAATTCATTTTTTGTAGGTGGTTTGTTAGGAAACGGTATTTCAAATACTTATTGTGTAAAAAGAAATAGTACGGCCAACTTTAACTTAACCAATAATATTTTAGTAAACAACAGGTCATTTTCTGCCGGAACCTTAAAAAGAAACTTCGCTATTGGAATTGCATCAAATAGTTTGATTATAGGAACAAAAAACTGTTATTTTTATAGTGGAACAGGTGCTAGTTTAGGTCAAATTGGAACAACAAATTACGATTCAATTATTCAATGGCGAACTGCTTCTAATTTTGATAGTGGAAGTGGCAGAGTGAACCCTAATTTTGTAAACGCTTCGGGATCTGTTTCTACAGTCGATTTGCATGTAAGCGGGGCTACACCAATTGAATCGAATGGTGCTTTTTTATCATTGGTTTTAGTTGATTTTGATGGTCAAACGCGAAGTAACTTAACACCTAATGATATTGGGGCTGATGCTGGAAACTTTACGTTTGTTACTTTACCAGTAAAATGGAAATTGTTTACTGCTGAACTTTCTGAAAATAATATTGTAAATTTAAAATTTGCAACAACCCAAGAAATTAACAATAAAGAATTTGTAATTGAAAGATCAATTGATGGTATTAATTTCACTAAAATAAATTCAATACAAGGAAAAGGAAATAGCAATGTAGTAAATAACTATTTTTATAATGACGACATAAGCAGTTTAAATAAAGAAATTACTACTTTATACTACAGAATTAAACAAGTGGATTTTGACGGAAACTTTAGTTATTCATCCATAGAAAAAGTAAACTTATTAGCCGATATTACAACAAAAAGTTTCTCTGTTTATCCGAATCCTACTAACGATAAAATAGTAGTAAGTGGCTTAATTCCTAACATAATTAACGTATTAGAAATTGTAAATATAAATGGCCAAATTGTAAAAAAATTAAGTGTTATTTATGCCGAAAACGATTCGGAAATTGAGCTGAGCGATTTACCAAAAGGGATATATATAATAAGCGTAACTGGAAGCAGGAATAAAATAAAACTAGTTAAACTATAGATTTTTGGAACTATAAATTTAATTCCTGCTGGTTTGGATTTGTAATCTGCTTTTTACTATTCCATTCATAAAACAAATATATTAAAGGCATTGATGTTTTTTGCATTGCAAATGCAAATAGTAGCTAAGTGCGTTTGCAAAATCGCAACAGCTATTTAAAACCTTTAAAAATCCTGTTACTATAAATTTGATAGAAATAAATTTAAGCACAGGGCGGGGATTGATTATATTTAGTTTAACAAAGAACGATTTTTAAATTATTTTCTTTGCTTTCAATGTATAGTCAATATTGGCTGGATCTGGAAAAATGACGCTTTTTGTACCTTCCAACTCATTTTCATCAATAATATTAATTTCATACATAAAAAAAGTGTTAAACTTTTCTCCTTCCATGGTCAATTTATCGCCTGAAATTTCACCAGAAAATGTTTTTATAATGCTCCAACCCTTTGTATTTCCTGATTTTACATACAATGTTAATCGATTGCTTTCGTTTTTTATGAGCCAATTTTCCTTTATAATTTTTTCAACATGTCGCTTATTTACACTACTTTTCACTTTAAAAGTTACATTCCACTCACCACACATGCCTAGCATTTTAATGTAAGGATCTTTTAGCAAATGCGGTATTTCCTTTTGGTTAATTCCTTCTGTTTTTTTCAATCCTTCATCACACGATGCCAAAAGTGTAAAAATAAATAAATAATAAAATATTTTCATGGTTTACTTTTTATGGTTCAACAAATAAATACAATTTGAGTAAACAAGGCAATTATTCATGCAAAGTTTTTCATAAATACTTATTGACTAAATTATTATCACAAATAAATAATTCAACTTCTTCTCAAAACCAACCCAAAATCTCTACTCTCCACATGAGTACAAAAACACCACAAATACTCAGTAATGCAGCAAAAATGGATTGAATTTTAATGGTTTCTTTTCCTAAGAAAAAGGCGGTAAGAATTACTGAAATAGGCAAGAAAGAAAAAATGGTTTGCGCAATCGAAACATTCATCATTGATGCTGCTAACATTGACATACTCACTCCCATTACTGGCCCAAAAGCGGTTCCAATAATAATGGGTTTAAAAAACGATTTATTGGTAGTAATGTCTTTTAGTTCTTTCCAAACATTTACCTTAAAAATTCCCATAGCATAAATAAAAACCACACCCACAAACATACGTATCCAAGTAGCGTGAACAGGCGAAAGCAATTGTCCGTTAGCGTCAAATAAAACCAATCCTTTTTTGGCAAACACCAATCCTATTCCTTGACAAACTGCGCCAAGCACTGCATAAATTACTCCTTTTAGCAAATGTTTTTTATCTAATTCTTCGTGGTTATGCGCATTACTTTTTATAAACCAAGCAATGCCAATAATAGAAATAAACATTCCAATTACGCCAATAAAATTGATGTTTTCGTTTAGCATAAAAATACCACCAACCAATGCAGCAGCTGGCGCAAAAGTGTTAAACAAACTGGTGCGGCTACTTCCTAAAATTTTAAATGCTGTAAATGCAAAATGATCGCCAATACTTAACCCAATAATTCCCGAAATTCCTAACCAAACCCATTGCATAGCAACCGGTTTTGAAAACAATACAATCGGATTTATTTGAAAAGCTATACAAGTAATAAACGATAATAAAATAAGCGCATACAATAACCGAACCCTGTTTACCGAAACTGGCGCATATAACTTGGATGCCTTGGTAAACGAAAACGTTCCAATAGTCCAACAACCTAATGTAATTAAAGCGGCTATTATTCCTGTAGTTTGATTCATTTTTTAAATTGCTAAATGGTTATTTTGTTTATGGGTTTTTCTGTTTAAGTCATTGCGAGGAACGAAACAATCTCATTGTTTATTCAAAAGTTCAACTCAAATCTTGTCATTGCTTACGCAACCTCCTCAGTTAATTGAAAAGTTTTTCCTTTTTTCTTCTTTCTTTTTCGTTAGATGAAAAAGAAACAAAAAATCAAGGCAAAAAAATGCTTCAGCGCTCAAGGCTAAGGCTGGCCCGCTTTTTTGCCGACCCTACGCTCATCGTTAATGGAATAATTGAATTGTAATATGGTTTTCTCTATCAAAAGCTATGTTTTCTATGTATCTATGTGGTTTTTTATTTAACAGGAAAATAGTTTTTTAATCCATGAGCCATGGTCTATCGTCCATAAACCATCAACTAATTCAACCTTCTTCCTATAATTTCCTTTACCCTTTGATACAATTGAAACGGACTAAAAGTTCGCCAAGGCATGTTGTCAAACTCACCACCAAAATTAATGTAATAGTCAATATTGGCTTGTTTCATTTCGTGTAACACATGTTCTTGAAAATTAAGCGCCACAATCCAACCTTCTTCTTCCACATCCTGAAACCACTCTTCGTAATAGCTGTCATCACTATTATGAAAGTTAAGTACATTTTCACCAATCAAAATAAATTTATCAATGCCAGCAGCATTAAAAACTTCCATCACATCGCGTTTCAAAAACATGATGTCGTTGTGCAATGCATCGTTCCATTCGCCTAATAGTTCAGCTATCAAAAAACCTTTGGAATAGTCAGCAAAAATTATTTTTACATATAAAGTGGGAGTTCCAAATTCATCCCACTGCGGATGAATTAAGTAATTATAAATTTGGTTTGTAAAATCAAACTCGCTGTAAGCTCTTTCGTAAAATGGGGAATTTTCGTCTTCTTCGCTTCTATAAATATCGCGCCATAAATAGTGTGGCTCAATGCTTTCCATATTCTTATTTTTATCGTTTATAATCGGTTTTTAATACCCTAAATGTAGTTCGCCTGTTTAATTGATGCTCTGCTTCGGTACAGTCTATTTCATCGCTACAATCGTTTAATAGTTTTGTTTCGCCATAACCTACCGATACCATTCTATCTTTGTTTATACCTTTTGTAATTAAATAATTTAAACAACTCAAAGCACGTTTTTTCGAAAGTTCTAAATTGTAATCGGCAGGTGCCCGGCTATCAGTATGCGAGCCTACTTCTATTGTTAAGCTAGGATTGTTTTTTAAAATGATTGCCAATGAATCTAATACAACTTTCGATTCAGCGCGCAAATCGTATTTATCTAAATCGTACAAAATTCCTTGTAAAGTAAAATCAACTTCAGGAGCAGGAATGGCGTCTAAATAAATGGTAAGTTCTATTATTGAATCTTTTTGTATTCCTTTACTAGATAAATTTAATGGTAAACTTGCAAAATACGATGTTTTATTTGCCAATAACGAAAACGACCCGTTTAATGGGATTTCTCCACTAAACTCGCCTTTGTCAGTAGTGTTTATGTTAAAAATTACTTTGCCATCATTGCTAGTTAAACCTACCGAAGCCTTACTTATTGGCGCATTTGTTTCTCGTTCCAAAACTTTACCTTTTACCAAAAATACATAAGGTTTTATCGAAATACTGTAAATATCATCATCGCCCACTCCATTTAATCTGTTAGAAGTAAAAAATGCAATAGGTGCACTTGTAAGCTGTATACTTTTAGGTAAAAAACTGATACCAAAATCATCGCCACCACTATTAATCGGGTATTGAAGATTTACTGGTATTTTATAGGTATTTGCCGAATCCTGAGTTTTAAAAATATCCAATCCCCCCAATCCTATTTTTCCTTTTGTTGAATAGTAAAGTTCATTGTTTTCAGCTATATACGGAAACAAATCATCGTCAAAAGTATTTATAACGGGTCCTAAGTTTTGAGGAGTGTTCCAATTTGCTTTTACTTCGTCATAACTCGAAACATAAATGTCTTTTTCACCATATCCACCTGGCATATCGCTGGAAAAATATAGCTTTTTTCCATCGTTGCTTATACTTGGTTGGCCACAGCTAAAACTATCAGAATTAAACGATAACAAAGTAGGTTCGCTCCAAGCATTATTTTGCTTATAGCTTATATATATTTTGCAATTAATACCTTTTCCATCTACACCATTACATTGAGTAAAATACATTGTATTTTGGTTAACATCTAAACAGGCAACTCCATCATTATAATTGGTGTTTACTTTTCCTGGAATATTTATGGCTTTGCCAAATGAGGAATTGGGGACAAAAGAGGATTCAAAAATATCGCACATTTTTTGGCCTGTCCATTCAAAAATAATGCTACCCGAACTTTCCTTTCTGCTCGATGTCCAAAACAATTTGCCGTTGCTGTAAAATGGCGCGTAATCACTGTATTCTGTATTTAGTTCCTTTATGTTTTTAATATCAAATTTTTGCGGATTGGCTTTCCATTGCTGAGCAATATTACACGACTGTAGAGCTATTTTCCCTTTTGTTTTCTCCGGCATTTCAAATAAAAAATCGTAAAAAGCCCTGCCAGCTTCATCGTACTTTTCAAAATATTTTAATAAGTTACCATAACTATAAAGCACTATTGGGTCTGGATATTTTGCATTAATGGTTTCTTCAAACCATTTAATAGCCTGTTCATAGTTATTACCAAATCGATAACTTTCAGCAATATTAAATAGCACCTTTTGTTTTAATTCTTCGGTTTTAATTTTAGGATATACTTTTTTGTATAAATTGGCAGCGGTATTGTATTTTTTTGCGTTAAAAGCTGCATTGGCTTTATCTAATTCAAATTGATAAGGCAAAGGTGTTTGTTGTGCAAATAACTTTTGCAAAAAAAACAACAATAAAAATATAGGTATTATGGCTTTAATTTTCATTGTTTTATAAAATTTAACTTAATTTTCAAATATAATACTGGTTTATTTGGCAATGCAATAGTAAATATTACTATTAAATAAATGACAACTAAATAACAAATTAAGTTGTTTGGTAATTAAATACAATAAATATTTAATTTACTGAAAATAACACACTTTTTTTTAAAAATGTAATAATTAATTTTAATTTTGAATTTTAAGTTAATATAATGAAAAACACATTTGTATTTTTAAGTTTACTGTGTATTGTTTTGTCTTGCAGTAAAAACGAAACTACCACTACACAAAATTCAAATTCAACAGATAGCATTAGGTATGTTGTAAATACTACTAATGCTCAAAATTGGAGTGGATACTATTTAAACGAAAACAATGAAAAGGTAAATATTAACAATCAAAGTACAGGTTGGCAAGTATCGTTTTTAAACAAAGCGGCTAAACCATGAACGCTAGAAATAGCTGCAACTTCCAAAGGAATAAATCCTACCGATAGTTTTACCATTGAAACCAAAATATTTGCAAATGGAAATTTTATTGGTTTTTATTTTATTAAAGGAACAGGAAGCAAAGAAGAAACCTGCACATCGAAAGCAACACTAAACTAAATTTTAATATAATATGAAAAAACTTATTATTTTAACACTAACTTTAATAGTTTTTAACTCTTTAAATGCTCAATCCATAAAAGATTACTCAGTAGCAGAAAAAAGCCCACAATTTTATTTAGGAGCTGGAACTGGAATAAATAATAACTGTGGATTAATTGGAATAAAACTAGGACTGAGGTTAAATGATCGTTTTTTATTAGATGTTGGAGCTGGCAATGGCACGTGGGGAAATAAAATTGGTTTAGGACTGGTTTTAAATGCTGTAAACGCCACTGCATGGTGCCCTTCATTAAGCATTTCAAGGGCAACTGGTTATTTAAGTACTCCAGAAGTGTTAGATGTATCAAAAAATGGAATAGTTGAAAAAAATAAGGAAGTAAATGTTCAAATTAATCCTGCAACAATGTTTAATTTATCACTACAAAGACAATGGGTTAGGCCAATTTCAAAAAACAGAATAGTGCTAGAAGTTGGTTATTCAATATTAGTAGCAGGTGGTGAGTTTGGTTTATTAGATGAGCCTGGATATGAACTAGAAAAAAACGGCAAAGCAAAACTAAATTTAAGAATACCAGGAGGTTTAATGATTGGTTTTTCTTATAACTGGGCGCTATAAATTTTTAAGGAACTGGGTCAAATCCACTTCCACCCCAAGGATGGCAAGAGCAAATACGTTTTGCCGCTAAATAAATTCCTTTAAATACACCATGCTTTTTTAAGGCTTCAATTGTATATTGACTACAAGTTGGGTTATACCTGCAAGCATTAGGCAAGTAAGGCGAAATTATATTTTGATAAATTTTAATTAATAGGAGGAAAGGAAATAGAATTACTTTTTTCAACATGTTGAACTATTAAATTTAAAGTTTTTTTAAAGGCAATTTCTAAATGCGGGTAATCTATTTTAGTTTTTGCAATATATGCAATTGATATTGCCATTTTAGGTAAATCAAATTGGTTAATTGGTTCAAGTATTTCTTTATTAAGCCGGTACAACTCTCTAATTTGTCGCTTAATTCTGTTCCTATCAACCGCTTTTTTAAAATTTCTTTTTGGAACAACAACCAATAATTGGTTTTTATCACTCAGTTCAGTTAAAAAAATAAATGAAACTTTATAAGGAAAAACAAAAACATTTTCGCTTTTTTTTGAAAACAACAACTCAATTACTTTAAGTGATGTTACTTTTTCATTTTTCGAAAAACTGTACTTCATCTTATACCAAAGTGTTTTATAAAAAGGCTAGTTTCAGTTTGTAAAATGATTTGAGGATAAACGTTTAAACCAATTATTGGTTTAGAACTAAAATTTTGTTATTGAATACAAACAAAAAAAACACATGATGTTTTATTCATGTGCATTGTCTTAAAAAACAAATCCCGAATTTTATTAAAAGTAGTAAAACTCGGGATATCATTTTCTATTTTTTGTGACGTTTTTCGTCAGAAACGGTTAATTTTTTTCTTCCACGAGCTCTGCGAGCAGCAATTACTTTTCTGCCTGCAGCCGATTCCATTCTTTTACGAAATCCATGCTTATTTCTTCTTTTTCTTACCGATGGTTGATATGTACGTTGTGCCATGAGCTTATTTTTTTAGGACTGCGAATGTACTTGTTTTTTATAAAAATAAAAAAGTTATTCTCAAATAATTCACTTTTTTTTAGTTTGATATTCAGTTGATTAATAAAAACAAAAAAGCCATTCGAATACGAATGGCTTTTTAAATAATTTGTTTCTGTTTAGAAAAAATTAGTGAGCAGCTTCAGCTGGAGCAGCAACTGTGTCCATAGTAGCAGCAGCTGTGTCTAACATTTGACCTTCAGCTTGTAAAATTGAATCAGCTGTACGATTAGCAGCAGCGATTGAATCTGCTTGTTTTTGAGCTTCCATTTTTGCTTTTTCTTCAGCAGAAGGACCACAAGCTACGATAGCTAACATAGCAGTAGCGGCAACGATTGATAATACTTTTTTCATTTTGTTTTTGTTTTAAATTGATTGATTTTCTAATTCGGTGCAAATATATGAATAGTTTGTTAATAACAAAATATTTTTTTAAAATGTTTATTTTTCTCTCATGTAAATAATAATTGGAACTCCTTTAAAGTCATATTCTTCTCTAATTTGGTTTTCAATATATCGTTTATACGAATCGGTTACATATTGTGGATGGTTGCAGAAAAAAGCAAATCGTGGACTTCGCCCCGGTAACTGAGTTGCATATTTTATTTTTACAAATTTACCTTTTACACTTGGTGGTGGGTAATGTTCTATTCTATCTAAAATGTAATCATTGAATTTACTAGTTGAAATTTTTCTTTTTCTATTTTCCGCTACGTGCAATGCTTCTTCTATGGCTTTAAAAATTCGCTGCTTGGTAACTGCCGATGTAAATACTATTGGCACATCATCAAATGGTTTAAGTTTTTCACGAATAGTTTTTTCAAACTCTAATGAAGTTTTGTGGTCTTTTTCTATTAAATCCCATTTGTTAACCAAAATAACTAAACCTTTATTGTTTTTAATTGCCAATGATACTAAGTTCATGTCTTGGTTATCCAAACCAACGGTTGCATCAATAACTAATACGGTTACATCGCAATCTTCTAACGCTTTAATACTTCTCATTACTGAGTAAAACTCTAAATCTTCCGAAACTCGGTTTTTTCGTCTAATTCCTGCAGTGTCAATTAATACAAACTCTTTATCAAATAATTTATAGTGTGAGTTAATGGCATCGCGGGTGGTACCTGCCACATCGGTTACAATGTTTCTTTCTTGCCCAAGCAATGCATTTACTAAACTCGATTTTCCAACATTTGGCCTTCCAATAATTGCTATTTTAGGTAAATCTATTTCATCTGCGTCCTCATTTTGATCTTCAAAAGTTAAATGTTTCATGGCTTCATCTAGCAAATCGCCAGTACCTGAACCACTTGCAGAAGAAATGTTGTAAATATTATCGAAACCTAAAGCCCAAAACTCGTGCGCATCCATGTGCCTGTTTGAGTTATCAACTTTATTTACTACTAATAAAACAGGCTTTTTACTTTTACGCAACATTAATGAAAGTTCGGTGTCCAAATCGGTAATACCAACTGCCACATCCACCATAAATAAAAGTACATCAGCTTCTTGTATGGCTATTTTTACTTGGTTTCTTATTGCTGATTCAAAAATATCGGCACTGTTTGGTACATATCCACCAGTATCTATTACATTATATTCTTTATCAAGCCATTCTGCTTTTCCATAATGTCTATCGCGTGTTACTCCACTAAAATCGTCAACAATGGCGTGTTTATTACCCGTTAAACGATTAAAAAGAGTTGATTTACCAACATTTGGCCTTCCTACTATTGCTACTATATTTCCCATTAAAGCGGCAAATGTAGGTTATTTTTAGCGCTTTTGGTTAAAAAATGTTGATAAGTGGGTTTGATTTAAAAGATTACAAGATTGAAAAATTTAGAAAGATTAGCAGGTTTTTCTTTTTTTATTAAATCTATATTATGGTTGATCTGAATTTTTAAAATATGTAATCTATACTTTTTGTGAAATCTGTGGCTTATTTTCTTTCCGTTGGCTAATTCCGAAAGCTTTCGGTAGAACGGCAATTCATCTTTTGCTCGTGTTAATTTAACAAATCAGAGTATTCTGTATAATCTTTGGCAACTCTTCTAAAAGCACAATGTCCTTGAAAATATTTGCTAATCTGTGGCTAAATAAATTAATTTTGCCAATTATGACAAATGACCAATTAAAGAATTTGGAAGAAAGGGTGCATGCCTTAAGGGGGTATCTTTGACGTTGCTACCAAACTACATCAAATAAATGAAGAAGAAAGTTTAACCCACGAACCTGGTTTTTGGGAAAACTCCAAACGGGCAGAAGGAATATTAAAGGGCATTAACCAAAAAAAAGTTTGGACAGATGCTTATGCCGATGTTTACCAAAAAGTGCAAGATTTATCGGTATTGTTTGAGTTTTACCAAGCAAAAGAAGTAACCGAAGAGGAATTAAACGAAAGCTTTTATGAAACTTTAAAAGTTGTAGAAGAGCTTGAGTTTAAAAACATGCTTAGTGCCGAGGAAGACCAATTTAACTGTATATTAAACATAAACTCAGGAGCTGGTGGAACTGAAAGCCAAGATTGGGCCGAAATGTTAATGCGTATGTACATCATGAATGCCGATAAAAAAGGATTTAAAGCCGCTGTTGTTGATGAGCAAGCGGGTGATGGGGCAGGAATAAAATCTTGCAGCATTGAAGTTACTGGCAGTTTTGCATATGGTTTTTTAAAAGGAGAAAGTGGAGTGCACAGATTAGTGCGTATTTCGCCTTTCGATAGCAATGCCCGCAGGCATACAAGTTTTGCTTCGGTTTATTGTTACCCCATTATTGACGACACCATTGAAATAGAAATAAAAGACGCTGATATTGAAATTCAAACATCTCGGTCAGGTGGGGCAGGCGGGCAAAATGTAAATAAAGTGGAAACAAAAGTGCAGCTAACCCATAAACCAAGTGGAATAGTTATTGTGTGCCAAGTGGATAGATCGCAAAGCGCAAACAAAGAACGTGCACTAAAAATGTTAAAATCACAGCTTTACGAGTTGGAACTTAGGAAACAAAACGAAGAGAGAGATAAAGTAGAAGCCAATAAACGTAAAATTGAATGGGGCAGCCAAATAAGAAATTATGTTATGCACCCTTATAAATTGGTTAAAGACTTAAGAACAAACATTGAAACGAGCAACGTACAAGCTGTTATGGATGGTGATTTAGACCAATTTATAAAAGGTTATTTAATGTTAAATTCAACTAATTAATTATTTAAACTGTTGTTTTACTTATTTAAATTTTTTATTATTTTTTTATAAAGCTAAAAATCAAATAAATATACAAAAATAAAACAGTTGCCGAAGTCGATTTTGTTTGAATTGTTGTTTTTATGATTTGGGTTGTTATATTTGTGTCGGCTATTAACTATTAATTAGTTTTTCATAGGCTTAAATTTTGTTCAATTAAACCGCTTATTAGCCATAAGCGGTTTTTTTATCCATAGAATTATTAAAATTTCCAAGTTAACCCAACAAATATATTTTGAGTAGCTGCTGCAAAAAATAGTGGAACTGTTCCTGTTTTTCCTTGCGAATTTATGCTATTAGTGTAACCTTGAACATTTCCAGATGGAGTGAAAAGCTGATTGGTTAAATTATTTACCTGAACACTTATGCTTGGTTCGCCATATTTAATCCATTGTTTTAAATTAATTCCAAACTTTAAATCCATTAAATGAAAGTTAGGAATACTTATATTTTTATCTTCACTATTGTCTAAATATTGCATACTTACAAAACGGTAATTTAATTCTGCGTAAAACCACTTGTTAGGAATTACCCTAATTCCCTGATTAATAATTACCGAAGGCGATAATGCAGCAGTTGCGTTTTCTTTAATAATTACTGTGTCGGCATAAGTGTTTTCATCAAAATAATGTAAGTCTATTTTGTTAATGGTGTTTTGACTAAATGCAGAACTATTGGTCAACCAAATCATTTTATGTAATTTCCAGGTTGCTTCTATTTCTATTCCTTTTCGCACACTTGCACCCACATTGGTATTAATGGCAACGCCATAGGTATTTAAACTTCCGGTTGATGCAATTTGATTTTCAAAATCCATGTAAAATAAATTTGCGTTGATAGCCAGTTTTTGATTGTTAAAACTTGCGCCTAATTCATAATCATTTACTGTTTCGTGCTTAATGTCGCTATGCTTAATATTACTGTAAGGGTGCTCGTCTTTAAAATAATCAACCCTAGCTGGCTCGCGGTTACTGCGCCCAAACATGGCGTAAACATTTATACTTTTATTAAACTGGTGCTTTAATCCAACACGATAATTTATAAAAGTCCAATTCATATTTTCAACTAATAAATTATCATTATTTAAACCGTAAATAGTTCTGTATTCCATTATTTGCGGAGCATAATTAAAGCTTACATTCCTAACTTGAATGTCTCCAAAAGCTACTGTTTTGGTATTAAATGAGTAGTTTAGTTTAACGTTTCCACTTATTTCATTTTTATATCCTGTATTGAAAAATGCATTTTGCCCAATTATAAACTTAGGATTGTACCAATCAATAGATTGAACTTCTAAAAAATGTTCTCCAGTAAATGAATTGGCATGCATATTTGCCATCAAATCCCATTTACCTGTTTTGTATTGATAGTTAACAAATGTTCCAACAAAATATTGATTCAAACGATAGCTTGTCATGGCTGTATTCGTTAATTGCGTATCATTTCCATTTATATAAGTTGGCAAATTCAAATAGTCGTTTGCAAAAGTTCCATAATATTGAAACTTCGGAGCTTCGCCCCTAACAAAATAAACAGAGGAGGTAAAATTACTTCTGTTATTTATTTGATACGAATATTGCAATTGATAAAAGGTTTGTTTAAAAGCATCTTTTTCACCATTTACCAAAGGATTAAATGTTCTGTTTGAATTTAAAGTATTGGCATCAATGCCAATATAAGCCAAATTGTTTTCGGTATATCCACCAAAAACATTCAATTTTAAAACGGACTTTTTCCAAAAATATCCTGCACTGAATAGGTAACTGGTAATTTTTGCTCCTGAGTTATTTCTATAACCATTAGTTTGTAAATTACTTAATCTTCCATAAAATGCCAGTTTGTTATTTATCATTCCGCTTTGATACTCTAAAGTAGCTCGGCTTGAACCGAATGAACCCACTCCAAAATTAACAGTGGCTGATTGTTTGGGAGCAAGACTTTTAGTTAAAATGTTAACACTTCCACCAAAACTAGCCACTCCATTGGTGGATGTGCCTACACCTCTCTGAATTTGAATACTTTCGGCACTACTTGCCAAATCGGCAAAATTATTAAAGTAAACGCCCATGTTTTCAGGATCGTTTACTGGAATTCCATTAACTGTTGTGTTTACGCGAGTTTGGTCCATTCCTCTTAACCTAAAAAAACTATAACCAATTCCCATTCCGTTATCGCTATAACCATTTATGGATGGAGTTGCATTAATCAATGATGGAATATCGGCCCCATAATACTTTTGCTCAATTTGTTTCCTATCGAGCGTGGTTTGGGTAATGGGTAAATTTACATTTGCTTTGATTCCTTTTACTACAAACTCTTGCATGTTTTTTGAGTTGAGTGAATCGGTTTGGGCAAAGCTAATTTGGCTTAACGCCAATAAATTGGATAAAATAATTGTTTTTTTTAACATTTCTGTTGTGTTGAATAAGGTAAACAAAACCAATAACAGGGGCTGTTAAAGGCTATAAAATTGTTTATCTAACTCTGAATGTAAAACCCAAAATGCATGAATGCCTGTAAATAATAAAAATGCATTGGTGGGCTATTTCCTTCGCAAGCATTACCTTGATCAGGTTCAGAGGGTGTAATCTCAGGCTTATTTTCATAAACCACCCCTAAAGACAATGCAATTATAACAGAATAGTTGTCAGTTGATGGTTGATAGTTGTCAGTTCGGTCGCTGAGCCAAGCAAAAGCGTAAATTGATAGTTAAATTAAAAAAATAATTTATTCAATTAATGAAAGGCCATTTTTGCAAAAGTACTGATTGGCTTCTTTCTTTTGTTTTAATTGAGCCAAGCCAGTTTCTATAGCGGTACGGTTGTAGTTTTCTTTATGGTGTAAATGAAACTCTAATGCTTCAAATCTGATACTTTTAAACTTTACTCCAATTGCAGTTAATCGCCATTCTAAATCCACATCTTCGCCAACTCCTGCTGTAATGTAATCTTCGTCAAAACCATTAATTTCTAACAAGTGTTTTTTTAAAACACCCACATTACAACCCCAAATTCCTTCAGCTCTTACTTTAGTTAAAAATGGAATGTATAAAGCATATTTTAAATGAGTGGTTTTGGAAAAAAATAAGCTTATAAAGTTCAATTTTTCAATACTTTTAGTATTATAAATTTGTTTAGTGGTTACCTCATCAACCATTACTCGCCTGCCAAAACACAATGTATTTTCTTTTACATGTTTTATGTACGATTTTAAAAATAAAGGATGCGGAATGCAATCGCCATCTAAAAAAACAATTGTTTCACCACTTGCCGCTTTTAATGATTTGTTAAGCATTTGGTTTTTTCTAAAACCATCATCAACCAATTGGTATAAATGAATGATTTTAAAAGGATATTTAGGTTGCTGTTCAACCATAAAATTTGTGGTTTCTATATTATTATCGTCTTCTGAAACAATAACTTCAAAGTTATTATAAGTTTGTTTGGCCAAAGCCAATAGAATTAACTCTAAAGCAGGAATGTTTTTATAAAAAGAGATAATTACGCTTATTTTCATTGTATATTTAATTCTTGCAAAATAAGAATTATTTTAAAGCGTATTTATAAAAATTATCTTATTGCACTCATTCCACCATCTACATGAACAATTTGCCCTGTAACCCAATTGGCATTTAACATATATTCAACTGCTTGGCTTATATCTTCTACATTTCCAATCTTTTTTAATGGGTGGCGCTCTTCAGCACCTTTTAGTTTGGCTTCAGCATTAATTAATTTATCGGCTAAGGGAGTAGCAGTTAACGAAGGTGCAATAGCATTTACCCTTATTTTTGGAGCAAACTCGGCAGCTAAACTTCGTGTTAATCCTTCTACAGCTCCTTTTGCCATGGCTATACTGGTGTGAAAAGGCATTCCGTTTTGAACCGCAACAGTACTAAACAGAACTATATTTCCATTTCCTGCTGCTGTTAAATTGGGCAAATATTGCTTTATGGTTTTTACTGAACCTAAAGCATTTATGTTGAATTCGTTAATATAATCTTCGGGCTTTATTGCTCTAAAAGGTTTTAAATTTATAGTGCCAGGGCAATAAATTAAACCATTTATACTTTCCTCTATAACAGGGAAAGTTGGTGTTTCTTCACTAATATCTACTTGATAGAAAGTAACATTATTTAAACTCAACAATTCATTATTGCTTCTACTTAAAGCAATAACCTTATTACCTTTTTCGGTTAAATTTTTTGCTAATTGAAAGCCAATTCCAGAGCTTGCTCCTACTATTAAATATGTTTGCATAAAAAATAAAACGAAGAAAATTGTATTTAGTTTTATTTAAAAAACTTTTGGTACTTTATATTTTGCCCTCTAACCTATTAATAAACCCTTTTGTGTAAGCATCGTTTAAAATTATTTAGTATAAATATTATATTAGCAAAAGTAAAATGTTAAACAAAGCAAAAATTTATTGGTACTGTCAGCTAGGCGGGTGGTTGGTTTTTATTTTAATAGAATTAGTTTCTTATATAAATGTAACAGGTTTTTCAATGGGCTTGCTTATAAATGCGTTGATTAATTGGGTGGTGTGTATTTTTTTAACTCATTTTTACCGATTGATAATTATTAAAGCAAATTGGTTAAACTTACCATTACAAAAACTAATTCCTAGAGGTGTGTTTATGATTATATTAATATCTGTACCACTTACAATTTTAAATGTATTTTTAGATTTTTATACTGTTCCAAACGAAACAGAAAATTTTGATTTTAATAGGGCCTTATTAGAACAAATTGACTTTGCTAGGCTTCCCATTTTCTTCTTTAATTTATCGAAATATTTTTTTCTATGGGCCATTATTTATCATTTCTTTTTATATTGGGAAAAGCTATTAAAAACCGAGACTGACAAGTTTGAATTACAAGCAGTTTTAAAAGAAACACAATACAATAATTTAAAAACACAGCTTAATCCACATTTTTTATTTAATTCATTAAACGGAATTAGAACTTTGGTTGATTTAGATCCTGAAAATGCAAAAGTAGCAATTACAAGATTAAGTAGCTTACTTAGGGGTTCGCTTAAAATGGAAAAGCATAAAACAGTTACGCTAGCAAACGAGCTACAAACTGTTAACGACTACTTGGCCATTGAAAAAATAAGGTTTAACGAAAGGTTAAATACCCATTTTGATATTGACCCAGAAACATTAAATACTCATTTACCCCCAATGATGCTTCAAACTTTGGTAGAAAATGGAATAAAACATGGAATAAGTAATTTAAAAAATGGCGGAACTATTTATGTAAAAACATTTAATAAAAACCAAAACACCATAATACAAATTACAAATTGTGGGGTTTATAATCCAAAACATGAAAGCGCTGGATTAGGAATAGAAAACACAAAAGAAAGATTAAGGATTTTGTTTGACGACAAAGCTATTTTTACTATAAAAAATATAGAAAACGAAAAAGTTTTAACAGAAATAATTATACCATTATGATAAAAACAATAATAATAGACGATGAAAAACTAGCCCGCGAAGGGTTAAAAAATCTTTTAAAAGAGTTTACCGAAATAGAAATAATTGCTGAAGCAACTAATGCTGATGAAGGTTTGGATTTAATTGACAAATTAAAACCACAATTGATTTTTTTAGATATTCAAATGCCTGAAAAAACTGGTTTTGAAATGCTAGAAGAGTTGATTGAAACACCAGCTATTATTTTCACAACTGCCTATAACGAATTTGCAATTAAAGCGTTTGAAGTTAATGCCCTCGACTATATTTTAAAACCTATAGAAACAAGCCGTTTGCGCGAAGCAATTACAAAGGCAAAAAAGCAAATTGCTTTGGTTGATGAGCAAAAAGGAAGTGGAAAACTAGCGGAAGATAGCCAAGTATTTATTAGAGATGGCGAAAGGTGTTGGTACGTAAAAATAAATGAAATAAGATTAATAGAAAGCAACGGAAACTATGCAAAAATTTATTTTGATAAGTACCAACCATTAATTCATAGAACCTTAAATTCGTTAGATGAACGATTGAGCACTAAAATGTTTTTTAGGGCTAACCGCCAACAGATTATAAACTTAAATTATATTGAAAAAATAGAACCATTTTTTAATAGTGGTTTGCTTTTTTACATGAAAGATGGCTCCAAGATAGAGGTAAGTCGCAGGCAAGCAGTAAAGTTTAAAGATTTGATGAGTTTGTAAAAAGGGATTGATTTATTGTTTACTAAAGTTCATAATTAAGTAACTTTGGTGAGCAATTTATTTTATAAGTGTTAAGTCAAAATTACTTGGCAAACCTTGTGGGAATCGAGCAAACATTTTTAATTGTTTTACGGTCATATTTTGATAGCTATACATTTGGTTTCCATTAACAGTTACTGCTATTGTAGTAATTAAATTAAAAGGAAGTGTTAGAATAGAAAAAAAACCTTGGGTTATACTCATTAATGAAAACAATGGAATTGTCCATCCATAATTGGTGCCTTTGGCATAAAAAAGCTTTACATTTTTAACTTCTTTTATATTAATTTTTACTACTTTAAGTTGATTATATACTTTGGTTAAAATAATAATCTCAGAAGAATCTACCGATATTAATTCACCTGAAACCAAATCGTTTGAAACAGTTTTAATGTTTGTAAAAGAACCAAAAGGATGTGAACCAATATTTTTTGCTATTGGAAGGTAATTGGGTATGGTTGCACAACTGCTTATTGATACAATTACAACTATTAAAGTTATTAGTCTATTTTTCATATAAAGAAAACGATTTAGTGTCAATTTTCGAATTCCAAAAAATACTTTCCATTTGCGACTCGTATTTTTTATAGTTTTTAGCCTCTCTTTTTAAAAACCTATTTGGTTTGTAAACCATTTGCCTAAGCTTAAGAAGATTTTTATCTTTAAGCCAATCTTTTCGCATCCATTCCATGTAATAGCCTTTTGAATAAAGAAATAAAGCATATTTGGTATCAACTGAAGGCAATTTAAAACCAAATTTAAATTCATTTCCAGGCTTTGAAATAATGTATTTGTTATCGTTATTTATAGTGGCAAATGTCTCAACATTAGGCTTTCCGTTTTTCAATAGGCTTGTAGGGCCTAATATAGTTGGGCTTACCTCTTTGTTAATATTTGTTAAACCTGCAAAATCAATGCGCCAAAAACCTTTATTTAAAACAAGTTTTATTTTTACTGTTGAAGTATAATTTTTCTGTTTTAAAGCAATTAATTGTTTGTTAATTGCTATTGGCCCAGTTTCGTTATAAGTATTTTCAAGATCCCAATTTTTGGTTTTTTCGTTAAATGTATATAAATCTATTCCACCTAAAAGCTGAGTGGTGGCATCAAATTTCTTTTTTAAAGTAGAATCTTTTTCTAATTTTAAAAATAAGTCACCAAATTCATTGCCCATATATCCCATTGAATTATAAAATAAATAGGTAGTCATTAAGGTTTGTCTAAAATTTAAAATAAAACCCAAGTTATTAATATCCGAAACATTATTAAAGTTAAAAAACAACTCCTCTTTGCTATTTAAATTTTTATTATCTGAAAGCGAAAATCGTTCATTAATATCAGGATTTGTAAGTAATGTGGTTATATCGCCCTCATTACCAATTGCTTTGGTTAAATTATAAATATTTTGGCATAAATAAAATTTGTTTTCAGGTGTATGAAATACAAATTCATTTTCGTTTACAGGAAAAGCATATAGTTTTACATCATTTACATAATGTGTTTCCAAAGCTTCATTTTTCATAGTTATGTTAAATTCATTGCCAATTGGCTTTACAATTTTTAATGCATCAATGTCTGAATACTCCATTGATGGAACTATTGCATTTGAAAAACCTTCTGCATCAGCATAATGAAAATTATCGTTTTCGTTTAAATAAAAGGTTGGACAAGAACCATAACAAGCCTTGGGTTGAGCAATACAAAACAAATTTATAGCTACGTTAATAACAGCAACAGTAGATAGTATCCCTACATTTAGTGCTTCTGGGTTTATAAGTTCATTATTGGTTTCAAATAATGCAACATTTGAAATTACTATGTAAAAACTGCCTTCTTCAATTTTTTTTCTGTTAAAATCATATTGTGTTCCATAACCTGAAATAAATGTTTGAGTGGAGTCGATATTCCAGTTTTTATTTAATATAAAAACATCACCATTTTGCATGTGGGCTTTTAAAAAAGGTTTAGTTTGCAGTCTGCTTGTGCTGTAAATTAAATCGTTTGCTTGTTTATAATTTGCCCTGAAATAAAAGGAGCTGCACGACTGAAAAAAAAGTATACCAAGCGCTAAAATAAATAGATTAGATTTCATGTATATTTTCTTATTTATTAAATCTTTAATTAACACAAGGGTAGTAAATTTACATAAAAAAACCGCGTTAAAATTGCGGTTTTTTTAATAGGTGATAATATGACATTTGAAAAAGACCAATAAAACCGGTCTAAAAACTATCGTATCGGCATTATTTATCAGCCAAAGCCTGGTCTATTTTTAATTTTAAATTGGCAAAATGTGCTTTTGCTTCTTCAGTTGAACCGCCTTTTGTATAAATTAATACTTGTTTTAATTGAGCCAACGCTGCGGCTTGTGAAATGGCATCGTATCTGCCCGATTTAAACAATGAAATTAAGTTTTCGGTATAAACATTTTGCAAATTTTGTCTAAAAGAATTTGGTGTATTTGCTTCGGCTACAAAACAAGCTTTTGTTACATCGTTCATCATTTCAAGCACTCCATATTTATTGCCATAAAGCTTTGAGTCAGTTAATCTTCTTAATGTTGTAGGATTTAACAAATGCATTAAAATAGTGGTTTGATATCCTATAATACGAGCATGTATTTTAGGATCTTCATTGCTTCCAAAAAAGTTAAAGCCCCTGCGTTGAATTTGTAAGAAATTGTATAAATCGTTTTGAACAGTAAAAGCATCGGGAGCAAAGGCATATTTCGTTAATACTTCCATGGCCCTTTTTTGTTCTTTATATTCTACTGGAATTAATGGTTTAGTAGCACCGGCTTGTCCTATAAAACTTCTATCAACATAAACCCCACCAATATAACGAACAATAACATTTACTTGATTAAAATACTCGTTTTGAGCAATGCTGTATGCCTGACGAAACTCCTGGAATGTTTGCCCTTTTTTACTGTATTTTTCTTTTATTTTAGTAAATAATTGATTGGCTAATTTTATTCTGTCAATTCCAAAAGCAATGGCATCTCCACTCATATCATTTACATTAACACGAGGATCAATTCCACTTCCAATTCCGCGCATATCGTCTGCATCATTACCAAAAATTAATAATGTATCGCTTGAGCGAGATAGAATTTTTTCCATACGTTCTTTTTCTTTGGCTTCATCACTTAAACTTGGAGAGTATGCAAATTCAATTGCCCAACTATCGTATGGTCCTGGACGAGTTGTAAAATAATCACCCTGTTTTGCTTTATCTAAAGCTACGTTTACTGCTGGATAATCCATTACCGAAGCAGTTAAACCAATTTTACGGGTAATTTCTTTATTATTTATTAAGCTTGGTTTTAACATTTGGCTGGCTTTCATGTTATGGTTTAGCCCCATGGTATGTCCCATTTCGTGTAATACCAAATAATACAACGATTGTTTAATATATTCTCTTTTTTCTACTTCATTCAATCCTTGAATTTGTAAAACATTTAAACCAAACAACGAGGTTTGGTGTAATTGATGGCTTGCATCACAAAAGTTAGTTTTATTAAATGTAGTTGGAAAATTTAAAGCTGCTGAACCAGCATCAAATAATTCTTCTTGGCGCAAACGATTAGTTACAAAAATGTATTCAAACATAATATCAGCACCTAAAATTTGACCTGTTCTTGGATCAACAAAACTTGGTCCGTAACCACCAAAAGGAGGTTGAGGAGATGAAGTCCAGCGCAACACATTGTAACGTATATCACCTGCATCCCAAGTAGCAGTATCCGGTTGTTCTTTTATAACCACTGCATTTTTAAAACCTGCAGCTTCAAAAGCCAAATTCCATTTTTCACCAGCTTCTTTTATTGTAGCTTTAAATTCAGGTGGAGTAGTATTTTCTATCCACCAAGTAATTGGTTCAACAGGTTCCGAAATAGTTGCATTGGTATCTTTTTTTTCTAACAACCATTTATGAATTACATCTTTATAAGCAATAGCATTGGTAGTTGTCATGTCTTCTACTTGCTCGCCAAAATATCCAATCCTTGGGTCATCTGCTGTAGGTTTAAAATTATTTTTAGGGGCTTCAATTAAAGTATGTTGTAAAAAAATACTAACCGCTCTTTCATCAGTTACCTCTTTGCCTCCGCCAACTGATGGCATTGGGTTATCATAAACATATTCAACAATTAAATCAGTGTTTTTTTCATAATTTTTTAATCTTGTAAATTTTGTTTTTTCACGACTCAAACCGCCTAAACTAAACATTTGAAAACCTGGAGGCAATCCAAAAAATGGTGTTGGTTTTACCTGACACATGCTTTCGCTTAAAAATATAGCACTTGCATCTAATAGTATTTCACCCTTTTTAGCATCTTCAGCTATAATTTTTTGATTTACTAAAATAGCATCGCTAATATTGGCATTAGCCGCTTTGCTAATTGGGTTGTTTTTATCGAAATAATAGCCAGTATTTTTTACTACAAACTCAATTTTATCAAAATATCTTTTTATGGTAAATAATTTGTTATCGCGAAAACTTCCTCTAAAATGTCCAGCCGCTACAACACCATCAACTGTGTACGAAAAGTAAATGTATTCTTTATCTAATTGTTCATTTTTTACAATCATAAATAAGTTTCCAGAAACTGTATCTTGGTACAAAGGAAATAATCCATCTTTCTTTTTACACGACTTAATTTTATCGGCAATTGAAGAGGTTTTGGCAGCAGATGCTGTTAATGCAATAGGTTTTTTCTTAGTGGCACATGAAGCAACTATTAAAAAAACCAAAGTGAGTATTGAAATTTTACGCATAATTTTATAGTATTAGTAATTTAAAGCAAATGTGTTTTATTTATTAGATATAAAAAATAATAATTTGATGAGCGCATAAAATTATGAAACTTTTAAAACAATTTTTCCGAACTGTTTGCCTTGACTCATTTTTTCAATTGCTTCTTGAGCTTGATTTAACTCAAAAACGGCATCAACTATTGGAATTATTTTGTGTTCATTAATAAAAGCTAACATTTCATCAAACTCTTCATCATTGCCCATAGTAGAGCCTAAAATATCTAATTGTTTCCAAAAAATTTTTGCCGGAACTCCGCTGTTAAATGCGCCTAAAGTGGCGCCATACATGGCAATTCTACCAGCGGGTTTTGCTAAATCAACCAATTTGGCAAATGTATCGCCACCACTGCTATCCACTATTGCTTCAAAACCTCCACACATGGCTTTTAGTTCTTTATCCCAATTTTGGTTTTTATAATTTACTCCACCTTTTGCGCCTAAGGCAATTGCTTTTGCTATTTTTTCATCATCGCCACTGGTAACAAATACATTGCAGCCAGCTGCAACTGCAAACTGAACACAGAACAATGCAACGCCTCCACCTATTCCAGTAATTAAAACATTTTCTCCAGTTTTAGCAGCCGCACGTTTCATGGTTGCTCTAAAACCTGTAAGCCCGCCTAATGGAAAAGCAGCAGCTTGTTCAAAATTTAAATGAGCAGGTTTTAAATGAATTAATCTTGAATCAATTTTAACAAATTCTGCAAAAGTACCATCATGTGGAGTGCCCAGTATTACATAGTCTTTTGCTTGAACACGAGGGTTATTACCCCAATTTAAACTTGGGTTTATAATTACTTCTTTATTTAACCAATCAGCATTTACATTGGAACCAATTTGTGCAACTACTCCGCTACCATCGCTACCTAAAATAATTGGAAAACGAATGCCAGCGTATTGCCCTTTTTGAATCCACAAATCGCGGTGATTAAAAGCAGCAGCATGTATTTTTATTAATACTTCATTATCAGAAATAGCTGGGGTTTCAACTTCTTTTACAGCTAATTTTTGGTTCAATTTTTCTAAAACTATAGCACGCATTTGGGTTGTTGATTAAAAGTGTGAAGCAACTGCCGTTGCAATTTTTTGAGCAGGTAAATTTTCCATACAGCTCACTCCATCCAAGCACGAACCACGATAAAAACATTTACAAGTTTTGTTGGGCATTACTATTTCGCCTTTGCCAAATAAATCAAATTCATGCGGATTGAAAATATTATTCATTAAAACAATTTGTTTTCCTAACGCCAAGGTAATGTGCATTCCCATGGTAACTTGGGTAATAATTAAATGGCATTGGTTTACCAAATTGATAAACTCAAAAAGACTAAAATAACCTAAATATAATGCGCCTGAACGTGCTTGAATTTCTTTATTTCGCTCATGTTCTGCTTCGCCACCTAATAATAAAATCTCAGCATCAGGATGTTGTGCTTTTAAAATATCCACTAATTCTACCCATTTGTCAATCGTCCACAAACGAGTAGTCCAACGGCCACCGCAGCCAGTATTCATACCAATTATTTTTTTTCCTTTTGGCAAATTCCACACATAACCTTTTTCGTCATGCTTATCCATTAAATAGGGTTCACCTTGATGCGTAAATCCGCAAATTTCGAAAATTTCTTGCAAATAACTTTTTGTGTTTGCTTGGCTCACATCATCGAACATGCCAGTGCTAAATTTATGAATAGCCAATTCATTGCAAGGTTGAATTTCATTGTCTTTTAAAATAAAACCATACTTTTCTTTGGCATCAATTACTTTAAGCAAAGCGCCTGCTTCTTTTTCTTTATCTAAATTTATTGCAATGTCCCAATTGCTATGTTGCGCATACATAATGGAGTTTACATCCCATTTCAAAATTTCATCTATTTGACTCGAAGGTAAAATATCGGGCGTCCAAGTAAGCCAAGTAATTTTACAGTTTGGGTAAAGCGCTTTATATTTTACCACCAACGGAGTAGTACGAATTACATCGCCAATGGCGCCTAATTTTATAATTAAAATCCGTTTTGAAACTTGCGTAAAACTTGGACAATCGTTACAATGATAACCATGTTGTTTATGAGGTTTACAAGGAATATGGCCTTTAAAATGAAGGCAATTTGGTTTAAATATAGTGGTTGTATCTGTCATTTTTATTGGTAAATAAAGGCAATTGCCTTTTAATTTGCTTCTTAAATTTGTGTAAAGGCAAACCTAACAGAATATTGTTTAACGACAAAATAGAATTTTAAAACTTTAAAGTTTAAACTCTTCACCTGTTTTAGCAATGTTAAATCCATTATTAATTACTTTATTATATGCCTCACTTTCCTTATTCAATAAAAGATTGGTATGGTTAAAATGAATAAAATACACTTTATGCTTTTCCTTTATTGGCAAGTTTTTAAAAAGTATCATACTTTCGGTTACAAAAGGATGTGGAATTTCATTCATATTTCTATTATTTATTTCTTTTTCATCATAAAAAGTGCCATCAATAAATGCAAAGTCAACCTTTGAAATTTCTTTATTAATATTTTTTTGCCATAATGCCCATTTATTAATATCTGGAATAAATAATGCTGATTTATTTTTACCAATAATTTTATAACCTACGGTTTCACTAAATTCATCGCGATGAGGAACTAAGAATGGGATTATACTTATATTAGAAGAAAGGGAAATAATGGAATCACTTTTTAACTGAGTTAAACTTATGTTTTTTGTTTGCACCAATTGACTCCATGGTCCATTATTAGTTAAAAAGTTTGCCATTTTTGGCATTACATAAATAGAAGTAGCTTGGCTATTCATGCCTTCTTTTCCTAAATACATTAATCCTGCATAATGTCCAATATGCGCATGAGTTAAAAATATTCCATTTGGAATTGCTGTTGAGTCATTATTTGATAGCTTACTTAAAGTATTCAATTGCTCAGGTAAGTTAGGTGTTGCTTCAAATAAGTACTTTTTTTTGTTTTCAAAATCTATCAATCCTAACGAAACCACCATTCTTGAATAATCATGTTTTTCAAATAAATTTTTACAACAATTTTTTTTGCAACCTATATGCGGAGAGCCAGCATCTTGAACATTGCCAAGTATATACAAGGAAACATTGTTATTTGTATTCATGTTAATTGATTTATTCTCAAATTGATTGCATGAAGAAACTAAAAGAATAGTTAAAATACCGAATATAATTTTGAAGAGAAGGTTCATTAGACTTAAAATTGATAAGGCAATTTTAGTAAAAATATTCTTACAAGTTTAAAATCAATGTTTGTTTTTTAACTCTATAAGTAAAATAAAATAAACAAGGGTTTCCAACAATCGCTGAAAACCCTTGTGTTTACTTGGTTGCGGAGGCAGCTCCAATAGCAATCGGAATCGAACCTACGACCGCTAGCCAGCGGATAAGAGCCCAACTTATTAATTGGCTTTATTTTTAATCAAATTCCAAATAAATTTTCTACCATTTGTACTTTTCAGTTCTTTTTCACGTTTCATAGCTTCACATTTTGTTTCAAAAACTTCGGTATGAATTAATGTCCATGGTCTAAATTTTACAGTGTACCCTTTGGTTGCAAGTTGATTGTGAGATATCATTCGTTGTTCAATATTTGAAGTAAAGCCAATATAAATTTTGTTGTGTGATGGAGAATATAATACGTAAACAGTAAACATAATTTCAAATATAAAACAAAAAATCCCGCCAAAGGCAGGATTTACTTGGTTGCGGAGGCAGGACTCGAACCTACGTCCGCTAGCTAGCGGATAAGAGCCCAACTTATTAATTGGCTTTATTTTTAATCAAATTCCAGATAAATTGTCTCCCATTTGCACTTTTCAGTTCTATTTCACGTTTCATAGCTTCACATTTTGTTTCAAAAACTTCGGTATGAATTAATGTCCATGGTCTAAATTTTACAGTGTACCCTTTGGTTGCAAGTTGATTGTGAGATATCATTCGTTGTTCAATATTTGAAGTAAAGCCAATATAAATTTTGTTGTGTGATGGAGAATATAATACGTAAACAGTAAACATAATTTCAAATATAAAACAAAAAATCCCGCCAAAGGCAGGATTTACTTGGTTGCGGAGGCAGGACTCGAACCTACGACCTTTGGGTTATGAGCCCAACGAGCTACCACTGCTCCACTCCGCGATGTATCTTAAAAGTTCTTACGAACTTAATTTTTTTATTCTACTCGAACCTAAGTCCGTTAACTAGCGGATATGAGCCCAACGATCCGCTGACTAGCGGATACACTCCGCGATGTATCTTAAAAGTTCTTACGAACTTAATTTTTTTATTCTACTCGAACCTAAGTCCGCTAACTAGCGGATATGAGCCCAACGATCCGCTGACTAGCGGATACACTCCGCGATGTATCTTAAAAGTTCTTACGAACTTAATTTTTTTATTCTACTCGAACCTAAGTCCGCTAACTAGCGGATATGAGCCCAACGATCCGCTGACTAGCGGATACACTCCGCGATGTATCTTAAAAGTTCTTACGAACTTAATTTTTTTATTCTACTCGAACCTAAGTCCGTTAACTAGCGGATATGAGCCCAACGATCCGCTGACTAGCGGATACACTCCGCGATGTATCTTAAAAGTTCTTACGAACTTAATTTTTTTATTCTACTCGAACCTAAGTCCGCTAACTAGCGGATATGAGCCCAACGATCCGCTGACTAGCGGATACACTCCGCGATGTATCTTAAAAGTTCTTACGAACTTAATTTTTTTATTCTACTCGAACCTAAGTCCG
>Ga0247844_1000380_pt1 | contig 94851 bp, 86 predicted proteins | sample LaCtaG_FD_192421 | JGI IMG/M metagenome (GOLD analysis project Ga0247844, IMG submission 192421) | Freshwater microbial communities from meromictic Lake La Cruz, Castile-La Mancha, Spain - LaCruzMarch201714.5m_1 | ecosystem: Environmental > Aquatic > Freshwater > Lake | place: Spain: Castile-La...
CAATACACCGACCAATACACCGACCAATACACCGACCAATACACCGACCAATACACCGACCAATACACCGACCAATACACCGACCAATACACCGACAGGTACTTCAGGTGTGCCGACTTTCACACCTACTTCAGCCCCAACTGCCTGTGGTGGCATGTATACAGTTCCATATTGTATGGGATTTATAGGCTGGGTAGGTATGAATCAAACTTGCTGCTGTATTATAATGTCTGGGGATCCAAGATGTACTGGTGGTAGTGAGGGGGGAACTACTGGAGGAAAATAATCAAAAAAATTTGCAATATTAAAATATTAAAATATTAAAATATTAAAATATTAAAATAAAACAACATTTAACTTTAAATAAAACTTTAAAAATGAATAGTAATTATTTGCTAACGATACGATCTCGCCAGCTAATCAGATCTTCTGAAGTATAATCATACTTCATCTGTTTAACGGTATATTGTGAAAATTCATAATCGTATGAATGTTGCAAACACTCAGTTGGGCAGACTGTCGTACAAATTCCACAGTAACAACAAAGGGCAGTATCAATTGTATATTGCACAAGCACTTGGCGCTTGGCCGTTCCATCGCTGGTTTTAGGAATTTCTAAATCCTTAGATCTAGGAAATGAAGTGATATAAATGCAATTCACTGGGCAACTAATCATACACATATTACAGGCAATACAATTTAATGCATCGTTATAAAGACGCATCCGAGAAGCTTCTGGCAATACTTCCTTTACTTCGGGGTATTCTAAAGTTGTAGGTGTTTTTGTAAGGACGTACTTTAATGTAATACTCATTCCCTTAATGGTACTTGCCACCGCCTTATAAATATTCCCCATATAAGATGTAAAAGTTAACCCAGATTCAACACTGTCTTCTTCTTCATCATGGTGATCATGATTAGTAATTAAATTGCTCATCGATCAACCTCCCCTAAAACAATATCAATACTTCCCACTGTTGCAATAAAATCAGAAATCATTTGTCCTGGAGCTACATGAGGTAACATGGAAACGTGGGTAAAGCATGGTGACTTAACTTTTAATCGATAGGGAGTTTTATCCCCTTTAGAAACTAAGTGAAATCCAATCTCTCCTCGGGATGCTTCTGTTCGGAGAAAAATTTCTCCCTTAGGCAATTTAATAACCTTCGGTGCCTTACCCATGAAGGGACCTACTGGTAATTTTTGTAAAATTTGTTTAACCATTTTTAATGATTCAACCATTTCCTTCATTCGAACCTGATAACGATTATAGCAATCTCCAATTGTCGATCCGTGATCCCCGGTTCCAACTGGCACATCAAATTCAAGTTCATTATAGATACAATAGGGATGAATTTTTCTTAAATCCCATTTGTAACCTGAACCTCTTAAAACAGGTCCTGTTGCTCCAAAATCAAAACAATCCTGGAGACTAAAAACTCCCACATGGGCAGTTCTTTCAAAAAATATTTTATTACCAGTAACTAACTCATTATACATTTCTAATTGTTTTTCAAACTCTTCACAAAAATTTCTTAAAAAATCACATTGCTCATCGGTAATATCATTCCAAACTCCACCTACCCAAATATAATTATAAAGCAAACGAGCACCTGAAATTTCTTCAAAGAATTTTAGAATTTTTTCTCTTTCCTCAAAAGCATATAAAAATGGAGTAAAGGCACCTAAATCTAGTACGTAGGTTCCAAAGGCAACAAGATGAGAGGCAATTCTTTGTAATTCACATACTAAAACTCTAATATATTGAGCACGACGTGGAACTTCAGTTCCAAGCATTTTTTCCACTGTAAGAATATAACCAAGTTCCATATTCATAGCACCAAGATAATCTAATCGATCAACAAATGGTGTTACACCTCTGTAATCTATTTTTTCTGAGTGCTTTTCCATGCATCTATGAAGATATCCAATGTGAGGAATAGCTTTTGCTACAATTTCAGAATCAGTTTTGATTTCAATTCTTAAAACGCCGTGAGTAGCGGGATGCTGTGGACCCATATTGACAGTTAATAATTCACTCTTTAAAGAAGGATTTTCATTTTCGTCACTAGTTTTTTCAATTAGGTATTTTTTATCGTCCCAAATTTGCATTCTAACAACCTTTTTTATCAATCACCATACAGTTAATAAAATCTTATAGCCCCTTTGCCAAAGCTTTTTTTATTAACTCATCCTTATTTTCAACTGCTTTTATAATATATTCTCGATCTTCTAAATTCATCTTAGCATCGGGATTAATTTCCATCCCATTATAAAATTTTGCGGCCATATAATCCTGCCTAAGTGGAAACCCTTCCCAATCATCGGGACATAAAATTCTTCTAAGATCGGGGTGATTTGAAAATTTAATCCCTAACATATCAAAGCACTCTCTCTCCTGCCATTCTGCTGATTTATAAATATCAACAACACTATTTAAAGTTGGTTCATTTCTATCTGTTAAGCGAGTTTTAATGATTAATTCATGACTAGCATGAAGATCAAATGTAGCAATCATATAACAAATTTCAAAATACTCATTATAATCAACACCACTTATCACTTGCAAAACTTTGAAGGGAAATTTTGGATGATTCTTAAAAAAACCTAATACTTCTGAAATCACAACAGCTTGAACTAAGATGGAATCATCACCAGCTTCTTGCATAGGAATATATTCCGCTTTTGAATTTGGAATTTTATTATTTAATTCGCTGACAAATTCCTTAAGCATTTTTCACCCACCTTTGAGAAAAATTTCTTTCTCCAGCGATTTTTTTTTGCAATGTCATCAATCCTTCAATAAGTGCTTCAGGTCTTGGAGGACATCCAGGAACATAAACATCTACAGGAATAACCTCATCAACACCCTTTAAAACATGGTATCCATGCTGCCAATAGGGGCCGCCCTTATTCGCGCAGGATCCCATTGATATGACGTACTTTGGTTCAGCCATTTGCTCCCAAAGTGTTTTTACTCTTGAAGCCATTTTCAAGGTCACTGTCCCAGCTACGATCATCAGATCTGCTCGTCTTGGAGTGGCCATAAATGCTCCACAACCAAATCTTTCTAAATCATACTTATTTGCACCTGTTGCCATCATTTCAATCGCACAGCAAGCCAAACCAAAGGTCATTGGCCAAAGGGAATTTTTTCTACCCCAGTTAAGTAAATCGTCAAGCTTGGCAAGAACAATACCATCCTGCATAAAAACTCCAAGTGAAAAAATAAACAACAAACCAAAAAAATTGATATTTAATTGATATTTCGAAGAGCAATCTTGTAGTTTATTTTTACATTTGGCCGAAAGTAGAGTCAATGACTGAAAGGTTATTTTCTATATCAAATTCCACATTTATTCTCTAGGGTAGCTAAACTTCTTTGAATTTCACCCTGCCCGCTTAGATTTGTCTTCACTTTTAGCATTTTGGTCAACATATTTTTTCGTTTAGCCTCATTTATGCAAACTGTGTTTTTAACCTTGTAATACTCCCTAATTGCAGCAAGCGGATAACTAAGATCGTATGCTGCAGAAACAAAAATAGAACTTTCCTTACTTAAAAAGGGAAATTCATTTGTGACGCTATCACTGGCAGGACCTCTTCCATTTCGTGAAATAAAGTATTGAACAAAGGCATCGTAATCTTTACCTACTTTATAAAAATCCTTAATAACCACTTCTCTATTCCATTCTTTACCCTGCTTTAATTTTTGGCAATGGGACTCTAATAAATTCTCTTTGCCCCATAATTCAGCTGCAACAAGGCATTCTACATAAGCAGCGTGAGCCTCTCCACCTTCATCTTCAACGGTATGTTTAATAAATTGTGCTAAACTTAAATTGGTCTCGTAGGGATTTTTAATTTCTCGGTAGGAATAATGAACAAATTCATGAATAAAATCAGTCATTGCTTGCATCACTGTTAATAAACTTGAAATTCGGACAACTTGATCATATTTATATTGAATTTTTTGTGGTGATTCAGGTAAAAATTTTCTTACCACGGTCAAATCTGTCAAGGATACTTGCCCACTGACTACAATATCTAAAAGTGTTTTTCCTTCTCTACTAGCTTTTCTTTTTGCATCAACAAGAATTAATTTGGCAGTATTAGATTTTTCTAAAGCACCAATAATCCATTTAAATGCACGCTTTTCATCACGGTCAAATTCACTATACCAGTTACTTCTTAAATTGGGGTTGTCTTGATAAATAAGACCCTGATCATCACTTGCTTGGAGATTTGTTATAGTAAAAATGCTCACAACAGTAATCACAAGATTAATTAGTGAAAAAATAAATTGCAATATAACTTTCCGCTTACGCAATATCATTTATGCATAATCGGAATTTTAACTAGTTTTTCTTATTATATTTTTTGTAATGGAAAAATCTGCAGTGCTTCATTGTCATTTACTGAAATAACCCCAAAATCAATTTTACTATTTGGATCATTTTTTGAAACGAGCCATATTTTATACTCGCCCTTTTGCAGTTTAGTGCGAATTTGAAAAACATCTTTTGGCAAAGTGGACCAAGAACGTAAATCAGCTTTTTCAGATAATTCAATTAATTTTGCTGAAGCAAGATAACTTGAAATTGCTGCAAATTTTGCTAAAGCAGATCCGCCATCTCCGTAATTGCCCTGTGCATTTTGTGAGCGTGAAGCAATGTCAATGCTTTGGTAAAGTGCATAGGCACCCATCATAGCAATTACATGTTTTGTTACAAATCTTGCCCCTTTTGATACAATTCTCTGAGCACGTTCTGCCATTACCGTTTGAAAATTCCACTCGCCAAAAGAACTCACAAGTTGAAATGGTTTATGCGATTCTATAATTTGACCACGATTATCACTTATTTCTAAAAACCAATTTTCCCTATTAATATTTTTATCTACAGTTGGAACTTCATAGGCCAGTGCCGCTCCCACATCACCTGATAATTTTAATAGTGAATTTGTCTGATACCAATCAAAAGAACTTCCTCCACCACTTGAGACTGAAACTCCTCCAAGGCCAAGCGTTTTATGAGCAAAAACTAAAAAACCTGCATTTGCCACAATGGCCAAAACTTTTGAAGAAGCAGAAGAATCCTTCGAAACAGAGCTTAGGGATAAATTGACTGTTTCACCTAGTTTTTCGGGAACAATACCTGAATGCAAAAGAAAAACAACATTCTTGGTGACCTTATTTTTAGGTTTCTTAAAGAAGTATTTTTTTTCATATTTAGCTAATTCATTAGGTCTAATTTTAGAAACAATATTTAAAATACTTTCAATAATGAATTCCTTCGTCGCCACAAATTCAGCATTATTATATTTTAATGAATCTAGTTGAAGTTTTTTTGTTTTTTCTTTCCAAGAATCTTTATCTTTTAAAGAGCTTAAAGTTTCAGCAATTTTTGCATCAAATTGGCTTTCAAACTGTCTAAAGGTTCTACCCTGTAATAAAAATAAATTATAGGAATCCTCATACAAGTTTAATGATATCTCTAAATCTGTTTGACCGCCTATCAACTCATGAATTTGTGCAGCAAAAAACCTCGCATAGTAATCATCAAAATAAATATATTTAAATTCATTATCAAGATTTAAACTCTTAAGGTAATTATCCCAACTCAATAAATAAGACCTGGCTTTGAATAAATAATTTCTGGCAAGCGAGGAATGATTTTTTTTACTATTACTGAGATACAATTGATAACAGGCAAGGGTTGAAAGATAATAAAGTGCACTTATTTCATAGGGATAACCAAAAAAATCTTCATTGGATTCATGGGCCAAGACACCTAAAACTTTTTGAGAAACCTTTGTATAACGCTGAATCAGAATCTCATGAGCGTTAGTCCAGACATCAAGTGCTGACTGATAGTCACCCTTTGTATAAAAAACATTACCCTTTTCAAAATAAAATAGAAGTTGATCTCTTTTATTTTTTGCCAATGAAGATTCATTAATAAAACTTAATGCATTTTCAAACTCATGGTTTTCCAACATTAGTCTTAGCTGTTTTTGCTCCCTTACATCATACGTTGAACAGGAAAACAAAATAAAAAATAAAAAATAAAAAATATATTTAAACCAGCTTGTGAAATGCAACATTTTTATTTTTTTAAAATCCAAAAGTTTTCTTTTCTGAATATTTGAAAATTTTTGCTCTAGTTCTTAAAATCTCAGTTCCCTTTTCCAAATTAGTTAATCTAAAATCAATTGAATATTGCTTTACAGTTTTTCCATCGCGAACTTCTGGTTTCATTTGCACACTTCCAAACATTAAAGCATCAGCACCTGTTTGTTTGCCAATCGTCTTCATTGATGCAGGATCAACCATTCCATCATTTTGATATTTAATTTCATTCAATAACTTCTCTCTCGCTTGCGCATCAACCAGAACAAATTCATCTTCTCTAGAAAGAATATTTAAAAATTCATTATTAACATCATCAATGGGAAAATATGCCTCAGCTGTTCTATTTTGTAATTCCGCGATAAAAATAGCAGGCTTTTCATTGTCTCCAGAACGATGCTGCATTAAATATTTTTGAAAACCTGGATGAGATTTCATTTGATTTAAAGTATCTTTAATTACCATTTCAGTATCTTTATCAACCCAATTATCTGTCACCTTTAATGCTTTCTCATCACTTTGATCTGAGTTTTGTCTCTCTGCTTGAAAACTTCCACAACTATAAAGCACAAACATTAAAATAAAAAAACTTAATTTCATAAACCTATTCTCCAAAATTATTTAATAAGTCAGAACAATATATGCTGCTAAAAAATTGTTCAATAACTTTCTAGCAGCACCAAAATTAATCTAAATTGAAATAAAAAATTTTACTATCTACTCTTTTTTGATCTCTTCAGTAGCTTGATTTGATTCAACTTTTTGATTTGATTCACTTGCCTGATTTCTTATGCCCCTCATAACTTCAAAATCTTTTTCTGCAGTTGCCAGTGCCATTGAAACTTTATCTTTCATAGACTTATCCTGAGTCCTATTTAACATTTCCGATCTGGCCAAATCAATTGCCGACTCAATATACTCATTTTTTACTTTAACTAAAGTACCACAGGTAAATCCCACGAAATCTCTTGGTGCCCCAAGATCTTTTTTATAACTTCGCTTTTCCCAGTGTGTTTTCATTATCTGTGCGCCAACAATTACTTCTTGGATTTTTGAAGTTAAATTTGTTTCAACAAAAGATCTTAAAGGCAGCGTTAAAGGATTATTTGGATCAATTGCTGCTTGCCCTTCTTCTGAAGAACCTAATGTACTTTTAATAAATGTCGCCACTTCTCCAGCAATATCTGCTTTGGCATTTGCTTTTGCTAAATTACAAGCTATCTCACGTCCTACTTTTGGCGATGTTTCAAAGGAAAAGAATCGATATTCCTTAGTATCATCATTATTACTTGTGGCCCACTCTACTGCATCAATAATCCAACCTGGTCGGCTAGTTGAACTAGCATCAGTGACAACATAATCTTTTTTTATGTATGTACTTATATCTTGATCCTTGGCCACTGTTTCTTTAACCGAGTTTTTTCCCGCAGAACTACAGGAAGCTAAAATCATCAAACTTAAAGTTAACATGAAAAAATTGACACATTTTTTTAAAAAATTCTTAAACATTTTTTTTCCTTTGTTAAATAAACAATTTTTCATCTTCTAGATTCCTAGTAGGTGAATATTTTTAAACAATATCGACTCAAATAGATCCTGCCCACGATTCCATATTTGCTCCTCAGATCTTCCATTTATATCACTATTTTGTTGGAAAGATCCCTCAACCTGCATGGAATTTAATAGGTCAAAACTAATTACATTAATCTCTAATCTAGCAGAAATAAAGCCTTCAATTTTTTGAGTAACTCCTTTGTTTAGTTTTAATCGTAATTTTACGAGAAACCTTGCTTGATTTTTATTATTAACAATTTTATGACCAGATTGAGAAATGATAGAAATGAATTTGTCTTCCCAAAATTTTTCATCATTAGAAGTAGTGATTTCTAAAAAAACTTTTTGTGGGGACATTAACTTTTCACTAACATTTTTCCTCCAATACTTCTCATTAATTAAAAGAGATGAAGATTGAGATTGATTATCTAATTCCATCAGTGACAGCATTTGAATCAAAGAAACTCTTCGATAATAAAGATCTTTTACTTTAAATAAAGCCATTCTCGAACCATTTTTTAATAAATCATCAATTTCTCTTTCCACATCTGCGACTCTCAACTTTTGCTGGTCAGTAAATTTCTGTCGGTTAATTGCAGAGAGTGAATAATACTCTGCCGCATTTCCAACAAACCTTTCCTTTATTACTGATCCTTCAATTATTTCATCAGTCAGTGAGCTCAATGTTGCCGAATAGTTTTCTTCCATTTTTGATTCTAAATTGCCCTTAACAGAATCATTAATTTCTTTTGTTAATTCTGAAGAATTGAGACTAGATTTAATTTTTGTTTTAAAATAATTTGCGAGCTCTGCTCTCGAAGCTTGGTCTGCCCCCGATATGGTTTTGCCACTACTTGAAGCACAAAAATACTTTTCTTGAGGACATACTTCATTATCATTAGGACTTGTCACCCAAACCGGGACATTGTCTCTATTTTTCTGACTTAGAGTATTTGTCCCCTGTTCTAAATATGATGAAGAGCAGGAGGAAAGAAATATTGAAATCCATAAGAAAAGAATAATGGATAAAAGTAGTAAATGTGATATAGAAGAATAATTAGTTTTTAAATCATATATATATTTTTTCATAGTTTCTTAATGTTGAATTAAGTTGAAAGATGAAGTCAATCTCGTGTTAATTAAATAGTAAAAATTTATAATAGGTCAAAATGATGAAAAATATCCTAATTGTTGAAGATGATGAAGATATTTCACTTTTAATTAAAACTCAACTTGCCATCTCATCTTTTCATTCCGAAATAGTTGACAAGGGAAGTGAGGTACTCGGATTCATAAAATCAAAGGGGCCCTTTGATGCAATCATTTTAGATTGGCTCCTACCTGAGATGAATGGAATTGATATCTGCCAACAGATTAGATCTCAAGAAGAATACAAAAATATTCCCATCATTCTTCTAACTGCACTTTCTCAAAGCGAAAATATAATAAAAGGTCTCGATGCTGGAGCTGATGATTTTATATCTAAACCCTTTGAAATGAACATTTTACTTGCAAGACTAAGGGCCCTGCTCCGCAGGACACCTGAAAATAAAAACAGCGATCTTCTTCAATTTGGAGACTGTGAAGTCAATACCAAAAGAATTGAAGTAAAAATAGCAAACGAAAGAATCCACCTAACTGGAAATGAATATCAAATCTTTAAAGTTCTATTCATGAATCCTAGCCACGTTTTTACACGGGGACAGCTCATTCAAAAAATTCAAGGAGAAAATGTTTTTATTACTGAAAGAACAATTGATACTCATATTGCAGGGCTTCGTAAAAAATTAAAACATTGCTCCAATCTTATCGAAACAATAAGAGGAATTGGTTACCGTTTTGCAGTGGAACTAAGCACTAACTCTAAAGATTAAAGTAGTGGATAATAATAAAAAAAAACCTCCCTATAAATTTTTTCTTCTCATTGTAAGTGGGAATGTATTACTTTTTAGTTTTTGTATTGGCTTTAAAAATATTTTTCGCCCGAATGAAAATGATCTTTATTCACTTTTTTTTATCGTCCCTTTAATGTTTCTTTTTTATTACTTTTACCCTCCTTTTAAAATTTTCCTTAACCTTCTAACCTTTTTAGACTCTCAAATTAATAAAAATAAAAACTCCATAAATAATAAAAACTGGAATAATTTAACGCTCATTGAGCAAATCGCAAATCAAGAAATTGGCGACCAACTTCAAATAATTCAAAAGGAATATCAAAAGAAAAAGTTTCTTATTGAAACGATTTCAGATGGAATTTGTGCGATTGATAATTCTGAGAAAATTGTCTTTTTTAACAATAACTTTTTTAAAAAATTTCTCAAGCCGCTAGGTTTTAGCAACCCAGAGCAGGATAACAACATGAATATTAGTAATGTTTTTATCGATTATCCCGAAATAAAAGAAGCTTACCTCAATGTTATCAAAAACAAGGACACAACTTCCCTAAGACACATCCATCATAGACATAAAGAAAGAGACCTATATTTTGACATCACTATTAATCCAACAATCGAATCAGAACTTAAAAGTTTTGCTTCTGCAGTTGGAATTTTTCACAATGTGACAGATAAACATTTAAGCGATTTAATGAGAGTAAATTTTGTTGCCAATATTTCTCACGAAATGAGAACGCCATTAACATCTCTTATGGGTTTCACTCAACTATTACAAAATGATAATCAATTTCTTCATGGAACAAATAAAACCTACATTGATAAAATCTATACAAGTGCAAAAAAAATGCAAATCATCTTTAATGATCTTTTAAATTTATCTGTTATTGAATCTCAATATCACACCAATAAAATAGATGTTGAAATAAAAGAATTTCTTGAATCCATCATTGAATCAATCCAAGCAATGCACAAAGAAAAAAAATTACTAATCAATTTTCATTTAAAAGTAGATTCCATTTTTGTTGACCCAACACTTTTTGAACAAGTTCTTAGTAATCTCATAGATAATAGTTGTAAGTATTCGAATCAAAATGAAATCATCATTGATTTTTATGCTGAAAAACAAAATGAGAATATTCAATTACAATTATCTGATAATGGTCCTGGAGTACCATTTGAATTTTTAAACAGAATTTTTGAACGTTTTTTTCGCATTAGCAAATCCAGGGGCAAATTGCGAACAGAAGGAACTGGCATTGGACTTTCAATTGTAAAACAAATTATCGCGAGACATAAAGGGAAAGTTTGGGCAGAAAATAAAGATGGAAAAACATTTTTTTGTCTACTAATTCCCGAAAAAAAGCTAAATTAGCACATCATTAACAAATAATTCTAAGAATTACTTACCATTTTTAAATTCATAGTCACAGTTTACCTTTGTCTTAGGAAACTTATAAATTTTCATATTGGCCCTAATCATTTTTCCATCATTTCTTAAAATTGGCGCTTCAAGATAATGAAATTCTATCTTAGACATTCGAATTGGAATTAAAAATAGTAATTTAACATAACTTACTTTGCTAAATTTATTTAAATCTAGAGTTACTATGGAGTAATGACTTCTTGGGCCGTTTACTTTTACTTTTGCTGGAATGTAAATATCATTACTAATTAATGCTAATCCATTTCCCACATCACTCAAACTTTCAGCATACTGAAAAACCTCAAGACCTTCATTATAATTATCTAATATGTGAATCATGGCTGGACAGTTTTTCTTCTTTTCTAAAATGACATATTTGCCTGGTTTTAGCCCATTTTTAAAACCCAAAGTCTGTGCAATTGTTGGAGCAATATAGATAAACCAACCAAAAACAATGATAAGAATTTTTGATACAAATAAATATTTTTTCATCTATTTCATCCCCTTAAATATTTATAGATAGAACAGGGCATATCCATTGTCAAAAAAAGACCATTTTCCCTATCAAAAAATTTAAAATGTGCTGAAATCAGAGTGTTTTTGGGTTACTAAACCTGGTACGATCAACAAATTCATCAGAAAGTTCTAAAAAAGTCATACTTCTTGCTTTATACATAGAATACTAATTTACTAATACTTCCTTATTCTATTAAGTAACAAAAGTGTTTTCGCAATTTAAAAAATATTAATGATTTAAAATGGAGTTTCTCAAATGGCCAAAATAAAACTCATATTACCATTTATTTTACAATTTTTTATCAATAATTTGTTTGCGTTCTCAGATCAACAAATTATTCATTTTCCTTCCAATTCGGAGGAAGCCACACTGAGGTGCGATAAAGTAATTGGCGAATTTGAAAAATCAATCAAAAAAATAAAAGAAATGCCTAATTTTCTAGCATGGAATTTCAATTCCTCGATCGGATTTTTTGAAAAAGCATCAGCAAACTTCGGCGATCAAATTAATCCTATTACGTTTATGGGATATGTTTCCGAAGATAAAAAACTTAGAGATGCCTCTTCAGCCTGTGAAGAAAAGGCAGGAAATATCTTTGTAGATATTTTTGCTGACAAGGAACTTTACAAAAAACTAAAAAAAGCGAAAGCAATTACAAAAATGCAAAAAAAGCTTTTCAAAAAATTAATTACACAATTTGAACAAAACGGAATGGCATTATCAGATGAAAAGTTAAAAGAATTAAAGACGCTACAAGAAAAACTTAATTCTCTCCAAACAACTTTTTCTCAAAACTACAATAATAATAATTTAAAGGCGGTTTTCACAAAAAAAGAACTGCAAGGAATCTCTAAATCAACATTGGAAAGATTTGAAATAGCTGGAACAGATAAATATTTTGTAAAAACTAAATATACTGAATATATCCAAGTAATGGAAAATGCATTACGCGAAGAAACAAGAAAAAAAATGCTTGAACTTTATAATAACGTTGCAGCTAAAGATAATACAATCTTGCTATCTGAAGCTGTTGAAATTCGAAAAAAAATCGCCGCAATATTAAATTATCCTACCTGGGCAGATTACAAAATAGAGTCCCGAATGGCTCAAAATGCCACAAAAGTGAATGAATTCCTTTTAAATTTAAGATTAAAACTTAAAAGTGGTTTAGAAAAAGATTTAAAGATTCTCTTAACTGAAAAGAAAAAAATTAATGCCAAGGCTAAAACAGTAGAAGCTTGGGATATTTCCTTTTTAAAAAATCAAATAAATAAATCACAATTTAAATTAGATTCTGAAAAAATTGCAGAATACTTTCCTGCTTCTCATGTTCTTAAGGAAATGTTTTCAATTTATTCAACACTTTTCTCAGTTAAGTTTCATGAAATTCCATTCGAAAAGACTTGGTCAAAGGGCGTAAAACTTTTTGAAATTAAAAATCTTCAAAATGACAAACTAATTGCCTATTTCTTTTTAGATACTGATCCACGCGACGGTAAATATGGACATGCTGCTGCATTTCCACTCATCAGTGGCAGAAAATTTGGATTAAAATATTCTACACCTATTGCTGCAATTGTTGCGAATTTTACTCCAGCAACAGCTACGAAACCATCCCTGATAACCCATGATGAAGTGGAAACACTTTTCCATGAATTTGGCCACATCATGCATCAAACACTAACAAAAGTGAAATTTGCTAGCTTAAGTGGTACAAGTGTGGCGCAGGATTTCGTAGAAGCCCCTTCACAAATGCTTGAAAACTGGGTTTGGGATAAAAATATTCTTAAAAAAATCTCAAAACATTATAAAAATGAAATTAGTCTACCCGATGATCTTATTAATAAAATGATTGAAAATAAGCAATTTTTAAATAGTTACCACTATTCTCGTCAAGTTCTTTTGGCAACCTATGATATGTCCATACATACTAGTAATGAACCTGTGGATGTCATTGAATTGTATAAAAATCTTTATAAGGATATTCTTCTTATAAAACCACTACCTAATGATCATTTCCCTGCTTCATTTGGACATTTAATGGGTGGTTATGATGCAGGATATTATGGGTATCTATGGTCAGAGGTATACGCACAGGATATGTTTTCAGAATTTGAAAAAGCAGGACTTGAAAATCAAAAATTAGGAAAAAAATATCGCTCAAGCATTTTAGAATTGGGTGATAGTATTGAGGCTTTAAACTTAGTTGAAAAATTTCTAGGTAGAAAATCAAACAATAGTGCATTTTTCAAAAAACTTGGAATCTAAAACTTAAACGATAGCAAAATTTACATCTCTTAAAGTATGATCTGACTTAGTTAATTGTTATTATTCGAAAAAATAAAAAAATTTTTCTAAATCAGATCATACAATTTATCACAGCACCCAATCTACATTTTAAAAAAATATTTGACAAAAGATGACCCAACTTATTACCAATAATATTTAATTAACCTCAGTTCGGAGAAAATTTTCTGAACTGTATTGATAGAATCTTCCTGAGTCGGCAAATTCAAGGAAGACAAGGAGTAAAATATTTTTTACGAGGGAGCTTACTACTGTAAGTGACCGATTAAAAAACATTTTACGACGACGTATTCCGAAGGATTTCCCGAACTCAGGTTAATTAAAAAAATTCATTTTCATGATTAGGCATAATGGTCATAATAGCTTTAATATAAATTTCATAAATTTAACACAGGCAGTATAGGCAGGTAAAAAAATGCAAACAAATACACCACTAATTTTTCACAATATTCAAACATCCACTGATGTTGAAAAAGCTTTTCCAATAATTAAAGAATTAAGAAGCCACCTCACTTATGAAGAATTTCTTCATCTTTATAAATTGGCCAAAGCTGAGCATAATTATACATTAGTAATGGTTCTTCAAAAAAATTCACAGGTGGAAATTCCCGTAGCAGTATTTGGATATCGCATTTATACAGACTTCATTCATAAACGACATCTCTATATTGATGATCTAGTAACAACTGCAGAATTTCGTTCGAAAGGTATTGGAGCGAAAGTTCTAAACTATGCCGAAACCCTTGCTAAAGAATTACATTGCCATGGAATGCGTTTGTGCACTGGAATTGATAATGAAGATGGAAAAAAGTTTTATGAAAAAAACAACTGGGATCTGCGGGCCGTAGCTTATAAAAAAAAGATCCTCTAAATCTTTTAGATTTTTAATTTATTCAAACAAAAGAAATCTCATTACATGAATTCTAACCAAAATAAACTTGTTATTATTGATTTAAGTAATCTCATTTTTAGAGCTTTTTTTGCAATCCGCCATCTTAGTGCACCTGATAAAACTCCAGTAAATGCCGTTTATGGAGTACTGCAAATGCTCATTAAAATTATTGAAGAGCAAAAACCACAATATTTTATTGTAGCTCAGGACTCAAAGGAAAAATCTTTCCGCCAAGATCTTTATGCTGAATATAAAGCAAACCGAAGTGCTCCCCCAGAAGAACTCATTCCACAATTTGCTCTCATTGAAGAATTATTAGATTTACTTGAATTAAAAAGAATTAAAGTTCCAGGCTTTGAGGCCGATGACATAATTAGTACCCTTGTCAATTACTTCTCAAAATCTGTTACTGAAACTTATATCGTTACAAGCGATAAAGATCTCATGCAACTGGTAAATCAGTCAGTCTTTGTCTATGACACCATGAAAGAAAAAAAATACGATGCTCAAGCAGTCAAAGAAAAAATGGGAGTTTATCCAGAACAAATTGTTGATTTTTTAGCTCTTGTTGGAGATAGCTCGGATAATATTCCTGGAGTGAGTGGCATTGGGACAAAGGGTGCGCAAAAATTATTAGAAAAATATAATACGCTAGAAAATATTTTAAATAATCCTCAAATCATTGAAAATAAAAAGCTGGCCACGGCCATTGAAACTGATAGAGCATCGGCCATCTTATCTAAATCCTTAGTAGTTTTAAAAAATACAATCCCAATTTCAGAAGATTTAACTCATTTTAATTTTATATGGAACCCCACAAATCAATTAAAAGATTTCTTGCTTAAACTTGGTTTTAAATCCTCTATTCAAAAAATCTTTTCAAATAATGACCATTTAATAAATCCTACAATTGAAATTAATTCACCGGAAAAAATAATTTCACTTCAAGAAATTAGCTCAATACTATTATTAGAAAATTCAATACATGTTGGTTGTGAATTTAAAAATAATGAATTAATTCTCTATTCAAATAATCAGTACTCTGTCATTTTACCTAATGATTTTTCAAACTTAAAAATAAAGCCAGATCATATTTTTGTGATGGAATCCTCAAAGGAATTTATTAAAGTATGGTTAAACTCGAGTCAAACAATTAGTAAACTACCCATATTCTTTGACTTACAACTTGCCTGCTTTTGTTTAACTCCCGACGAATCACAGAACTGGAACAACATTATTAGAGAATTACCAAATCATCAAATCCCAGTTCTTGAACCTGAGATATGGTATAAGGCAAAAACCAGCCTTGAACTTTACCCCATCATATTAGAAAAACTTAATACCCAAAATGTAGAAACTACTTTTTTCAAGATTGATATTCCGCTATTGCCAGTTCTCGCAAAAATGGAAATGACAGGAATTAAAATTGATTTAAAAATACTTGAAGAATTAAAGGTTAATTTTTCGAAAGAATTAAATGAAACTGAAGTTTTTATTAAACGTGAAGCCCACACTGAAATTAATTTAAAATCTCCTAAGCAAGTAGGTGAATTACTCTTTGAAAAATTAGGACTACCCATCATTAAAATGAATAAAACGGGTCCATCTACAGATTCAAATGTCCTAGAAAAACTTGATCTTTTAAAACTGAGTCCAATTCCAAAAGAATTACTTAAATTTAGAGAACTAGAAAAATTACTCTCCACATATATCATTCCACTTCCTGAAATGATTCATAGCGATGGACGAATTCATACTCATTTCAAACAAAATGGTGCAGCTACAGGTAGACTTAGTTCGGAAAATCCCAATTTACAAAACATCCCAATTCGCACGGATCGTGGTAGCCTTTTAAGAAAAGCTTTTGTTGCAGGAAATAATAAAATTCTCTTAGGTGCTGACTACTCACAAATTGAATTGAGAATTCTTGCTCATTTTTGCCAAGATCCATTTATGATAAAAGCATTCCAAGATAATATTGATATACATTGCCTAACTGCTTCGGAAATATTTCAAATATCTCCCGACTCAGTTACTAAAGAGCAACGTTCAAAAGCTAAGGCGATTAATTTTGGATTAATATATGGGCAAACATCATTTGGATTATCTGAAGCTTTAAAAATTTCCCAGGCTGAAGCTAAAAAATATATTACATTTTATTTTAACCGTTTTTCACAGGTTAAAGTTTTTCTTGATTCTTTAAAAGAGTTAGCAGAAAAAAATGGATATAGTGAAACACTATTTGGCCGTAAAAGAATTTTAAATGGGATTAGATCTCAAAACAGAATTCAAAAGTCCCTTGCCGAACGAATGGCGATTAATACTCCAATTCAAGGAACCGCAGCTGATCTTATCAAAATCGCGATGCTTAATATTGCACAAGAAATCAATGAAAAAAAATTATCTTCAAAAATTATATTACAAATTCATGATGAGTTAATATTTGAACTTCCACCAGAAGAATCTGAAGAATTAGAAAAAATAGTAAAATATCATATGGAAAACGTCATTAATCTTAGAGTTCCATTAAAAGTGGAAATGGGTACAGGCCGAAGCTGGTATGAAATTTAAAAAACTAATCATATTTTTTTCATTTTTGGAATTAAGCTTGTAGGTAATAAGTAATTCGATAATTTTATTAAGTCTAAATAAGGACGATTTTTATTTGCCATCTTCATTAAATACTCGTGTCCTGAACTTCCGCCAGTTCCAATTTTTTTACCAAGCATTCGTTGGGCCAAAAGTGCATGCTTTTGTCTCCACTGAGTCATTAATAAATCACTTTCAGTAATAAGATTTAAAATATTAAAGGGAAGTTGGAATAAAGGTTCGTTTCGATGCAAATAAATGTAGAGTGCAGATAAAATGGCATCTTGCGAGAATTTCATTTCTTTATTTACTAATAAAGCATTATAACTTTTTTCATCGAACAATTGATCAACGCTTCGCATTTGAGTATCTATATTTTCTAATTCCTGTTTTTTTTGCTGCTCATTTAAATGTGGATGATTTTTAATGGCATTTTTATCTTTTTCTAAAAGGCCATATATCATCTTTTTATAATCAATCCAGTAAATATCTCTAACCCCATTAAGTAATGGCATTCTTGCAAGCCAGTCATTAACCACTCGAAATAAACTTTCTTTTTTAAGTTGATTATGAACAATATTTTGATCTTCTAATTCAAGCCTTAAATTAAATAATCTATTTTCTTCTGGTGATCTATCGCTCTCATCAATGCCCATCATTATTTCAAGTTGCCGAAATTGGACACTTTGAAAACCTGAGGCTGGATAGAGATGATGCCTGAAATCTAAAAAATCCATTGGTGTCATGGATTCAATTATTTTCACTTGATCAATTAATAATTCCCAAATTCTTCTACACCTCTCTAGCCTATTATAAATAACTAGTAATTCAGTATCTGGTAAGGGAATCAATTGAAATTTTAAAATAATTGAATCTAACTCGAAACGAAGTTGCTTAAACCATAACTCATAGGCTTGGTGGATTATGATAAATAAATGCTCATCATGGATCTCACTCACCATTTTTTGTGAATTAGTAATAGAATCTAATTTTAAATAACTTGAGTAGTACATATTATTTTACTTTCTTCTTACTTTTAAATTTTGCAAATGGATTTACTTTTTTCTCTGATCTCCTTAGGGGAATCGGCTTTATTTTAGGTTTTACCGGTACTGTAGTTGATTTTGTTTTTTTTAATTTAACAACTTTATCAGTAATCACTTTTTTACTGCTAGGAACAACTGCTTTTTTCACCCAAGTCTTGGCAACGCTAACTTTTAAAGTTCTCCCATCGACAATTTTCCCATTTAAGTAATTTACTACTCTTGCAATATCCATTGAATCAAGTCCTTCCATTTCGACAAAAGCAACTCCTTTACTTTTACTCTCCTTACCCTCTTTTAAAATTTTAATATTAACAATTTTCCCAAAAGGTTTAAATAAAGAAGTTATGCCCTTCTCCATCCTATCGTATGACAAATTACTAATATAAAAAACTGGGTTTTCTTGTTTTTGAATCATTCAATTTCACTCTTTGTTTTAATTTCAATTTAGATATACCTACTCTACAATCTATTAATAAAAAATAGCTATTAAGAAGTAATGAAATTAACATGATTTAAAATTATGTGGTGCCCAAAGGCGGAATCGAACCACCGACACAGGGATTTTCAGTCCCTTGCTCTACCAACTGAGCTATTTGGGCATTTCAATCATTTAAAGAAAATTTGAAGTGCTGAAAAATAAAAATTAGTGTTATTATCTCTTCGTGTCAACTATTACTATTTCAAAAATTCAACTTGAGCATCATTCTTTTAAGGTCAATGGTTTTATTTTTTTACCTGAGGCAAAAGTCTATAAAAATAATTTAATCGCCATTTTTACACACGGCTATACTTCTTCTAAAACTGATGTATTTAATTGGTCTAATCGTCTTGCAGAGCAGGGAATTGCATCAATCATTTTTGATTTGCCTGGACACTACCTAGGAAGTTTTGAAGAGGTATTTAAGACTGATGATTTTGTTTATTACGCTCATGAATTATTTTCCCAAGCCTATCAGTCACTATGTGATTTTTTAAAAAGTGCGCTTTTAAAACAAAATCAACATTTTATAATTCCCTCAATCTGCATTTTAGGTGGACATTCACTGGGTGCCTTGCTTGCTTTAAAAGCTTTCGATTTAAAAAATTTACCAAAAGAGAAACATTTTTTTGCCGTTGGTCTTGGGATAAATCAGGAAGCAAAAACTCATCTTTTTGAAACAGCGTTTTATCAAAAAACCTTAGATATACGCAGACAACTCGTCTCTCCTACCATAGCGCCAAATATAATATTTAAATGGATTTTAGAGGAAAAAAAGAACTTAAAAATCCATGATGAAAATATTGTTCTCATCACTGGCGATGATGACATTGTTGTTGGTGCTAATGGATCAGAGGAATTAAAAAATCTTTTAAAAAAAAATAACAATGTTGTTTCACTCGTTAAACCTACAAAAATGCCTCATCATCAACCAGAACTAGCCGCAACCCATATTGCCTCATATACAAAAAATCACATCCTCTTAAACATAAACTTAAATGGCTCAACAAAGGACGACTCATGATTACACCTGAAAATCCAGTAGGACTTCTCAACATCGATCACCTTGAATTCACTTGTGAAAAGCTCACAACACCTACTGCAGAAAATTTTTCTGGCATGGGTATGTTAAAAACTAAACAATCAAAAAATAGAAACTCTATTCTTTTTGAGCAGGGACAAATACGCTTTCTCTTGACTGCAAATTCCGAATCTCAAAGTCACTCAAATAAATATTTTAAAAACCATGGCGAAGGCGTCTGTAAAATAAGCTTTCGAGTGGAAAACTTAGAAAAAAGTCTTGAAGCGGCTCTCTCAAGAGGTGGAGAGCTTGTTGAAAATATTACTTTTATCGAAACTAAATTGGGAAATTTTAAAAAAGCATCAATAAAAGGATTTGGCGATGTTCTCAATGAATTCGTAGAACGTCCTTCAGAAATTTTTAATCCGCTGTTTGAAGAGATACTTATTGACGAAGAGTACCGTCCGCTAAAAACGCGTTGCTCTAGAATTGATCATCTTACGAATAATGTTCCCCACGGACAGATGGACTTTTGGGTAGATTTTTACAAAAAACTCTACGGATTTAAAGAGACGAGATACTTTGACATAAAAGGCTCAAAAACAGGTTTATTTTCAAAGGTTGTTCAGTCGGCAGATCATAACATCATTATCCCAATAAACGAGCCAGAAACCGAAAATGGAAAATCTCAGATACAGGAATTCTTAGATAGGCACAAGGGACCTGGAGTTCAGCATATTGCTCTTATGACCCCAAACATACTTTCAACAGTCCCTGAATTAAAAGAACGCCAATTTAAATTTTTATCTGTTCCCCAAACTTACTATGATGCTATCCCCACAAGACCCTTTAAAGTTCAAGAACCAATAGAACTCTTAACCCAACATGGGATTCTTGTAGACGGCGATCAAGAGGGTTACCTTTTACAACTATTTACCCAGGATTATATTGGACCATTATTTTTTGAATTTATTCAGAGAAAAAATCATTGGGGTTTCGGGGAAGGGAATTTTAAAGCACTTTTTGAGGCAATTGAGAGAGATCAGCTCGCGAGAGGATACTTAAAATAAGAAAAAGGTAGAATCAGTAGGGCCAGTAGGGTCATTTTAAAAAATGACCCTACTGAATTGTCATTTTTGTAATTAACTTTTCTTTTCTTCTTTTGCAGGTACTGCTTCTACTTTCTTAGTTTCAGTTTTTGCAGCAGGCTTAGCAGCTTTATCTGTAGTTGCTGCATTTGTTGTTTTAGATGCCTCGCCAGTTTTAATTTTAATGAGTTCAACATCAAAAATTAATGTAGCACCACCAGGTATTTTAGGTGGAGCTCCCATATCACCATAAGCCAACTCACTTGGAATAACTAATCTCGCCTTTCCACCTTCTTTCAATAATTGAAGTCCTTCAGTCCAACCTTTGATTACTCTATCAAGAGGAAAAGTAACAGATTGTTTTCTATCAATGGAAGAATCAAAAACTGTACCATCCATTAATGTTCCATGATAATTTACTTCAACTTCATCAGTTGCCTTAGGTTGAGCACCTGTTCCCACTTGAGTTATCTTATAAACTAAACCAGAGGCAGTTTTTACTGCTCCCTCTTCTTTTGAAAATTTATCTGCAAATTCTTTTCCAACTTTCATTTGTTTTTCAGAGGATTTCTTCATTCTATCCTGAAACATTGTCTGAATTTTTGGTTGAAATTCCATCCATTCAAGTTCAGCCTTTTGATTTTTTGCCGCAGTATATAATCCCTTATAAAGTGCACTCAATTCCTGATCTGTTAAATCTAATTTCGCCAAATTTTGACCTAACATTAATCCCATAGCATAAAATGTCTTATCCTGTTCAGTTGATACCTTTACTGATGTCGGATCAGATTTTTCATTACATCCCACAAGAAAAAAAACTCCTAATAACATTACTAATAGCTGTTTCCAAAATCTTTCCATACATTTTCCTTTTTGTTCATTAATCGATCTCACATAATTATGTAGAGATATAATTATAAAATAACATTAATTAACTTAGATCTTTGCCCTATTTAATCTCATACTAAACTAACTTATAAGTCTTTTTTTTAAAATATAAATTAATAATATTGGCCCTAAAACTGCAGTCACTGAACCAACAGGTATCTCAGCTCCAAAAATGGGATACGAGTAACAAATCCAATCTAAGCTAGAAAGAAGTAGACCTGCTAAGAATCCACCAATAATACATTCTTTCCATAAATTTATCTTAAAAATAGTAAATTTTCTTAAAAAATGAGGCATGATTAATCCCCAAAAGGAAAAATTACCACCTAAAAAAATTGCCACCCCCGACACAAAGAGTAGATATAAAAAAACCCATTTTTCCCAATCCTTCCAAGCTGGAAGCATACCATTAAGAAATTCTTTTCCAAAGAGCAGGAGTTGCAATTTTTTGGTTAAATTCCATAAGGAAGGAATAATGACGCACAAAAATAAAAAAAGTAATAAAAAAACCTGCTCAGAATTAATAAATTTAAAATGTGCCACTAATATTTGACTTGGTAATTGCTTGCCCTGAATCATGAATAAAAACTGTAATAATGAAAAAATTGCAGCTAGGGCCAAATTCGCAGCCACCCCCATCAAAATGGTATTTTCAACTAACACTTTTTTTTTATAAAAAAAATTTGCAAAGAAAATATGAATTAACGTCAATAGACTAAGATAAATGAATAAAAGAATTGGCCCACTATAAAAATCTGAGATTAATCCCAAGCTTACTAGCGATGAACTTATTAACCATAATACCATTGCTGGAACTGTAATCCCCATGGTAGTTGGATCTGCCAAGGGATTTTGGGTCCACCATTGCAATAGGCTGCCAGAAGTAGAAAATATAAATCCCGTCATAAAAGCAGTAATAAATCTTAATAATTCATATTCCATTTAATTCATTTCTTTTTCACTTAAAAAAACTTTATCTTTCTGCCACTTCATTTCAAATAAGCGATCTCCCATTTGATCAATTCTTTTTTGATCATGATCAATCATAATTATTCCCTTACCAAAACTTGAAAAACTTTTAATGACATCTTTAATAATCCTTTGCCTAGATTCATCTAAGTAATGAAAGGGTTCGTCAAAAAAATAAAAATCAGCCTTTTGAATCATTCCAAGATAAAGTTTTAGGAGCTGTTTTTGTCCACCAGAAAGGTCCTCTAAATTATTTTTCCAAACCATCTGTAAATCATCAAATAACTGCCGATCTACTAATTGATAATGCTCACTATTTTTATCTACACAAAACTTAAAAAAATAATCTAAAAAAAGTTTTTTTGTCTCAAGGACAGTTATGGTGGCAAGACAATGAAGTGGTTTTTGATCTATAAAAGAAAAAATAAATTCTCGCTTCATCTTATTTTTTATCCAATCAAAAAATTGAGTTTTACCTACTCCATTTTCTCCTTTTAAACATACTATCTCACCACTAGTTGCTTGAAATTTTGCAATAAGCTCCACATGCGGTAATTCAATCAGTTGATTTATAGTTAGTTTTCGATTATTCAAATTATTACCCCAATTTCTGCTCAATCTTTAACCATTTTATGAATAGTGCCACTTTTTGTTGTCTCCAATCTTGAAAGTTTTTTTTAACTAACTTATTAGAATTATTTAAAGTAATGCTTTTCCTGATTGTAACCGATAAAACTAGTCAAGAATACTCTAAGAGCAAAAATGATTAACTCTAAAATGAGTTAGTCATAATTTAATTAATTTAATTTATTCATGGAAGGTGTTTATGAACGTAAAAAAAATGAAACAACTAATACTAATATCTCTAGCATGTCTTTTTGGCTCCTGCGCTAAAGAGGGTAGCAGCAGTGATGAAAGTAAAACGTCTCAGATAAATCCTGAAGAAAAAATACTATCTGGTAGAATTGGCAATCCCCAAGATCAACCTGGCTTACAAGAGGGTCAATTCGTTGCGCTCATTTACGATGAAGATGTGGAAAATAATATTGCTCTATCATATGAAGATCCCAACAATCACCCATTAGATCCACTACCACCATCATCTATAAGTAGTTCTCTTAATGATGCTGCAAATTATTACTTAGAAAACAAAAATAGAAATCCTGATGATGTTAAAATCGATATCGATAAAATTATAAACCATTTAGAGGAGAGATTAAAAAAAGTTGCTTCTCGAGCAGAAAAAGATGAGTTAGAAAATAAAGTAAAGATCTTAAAACGCGCATTAGTAAAATTACATCTTTTAGGGTTAATTAAAAAGGATTTAATCATTCCTAAATTTGGAGATCACATATCTGGAGATCAGATATCTCAGGAAAAACTTATCATTTTATGCAATAAAAAAGATCTCATCATTGCATCAGTAAAATTAAGAGTTGAAAAAATTCTATATGTTTTTGCTAGTATTGAAGAAAAACTCAATGATTCAAATAGACCAGACAAGGAAAATATCATTAAGATACTTGCGGAGTTATCAGCTCAATTAAGTAAAAAAAGTGTGGATTTTGAAAACGCATTCACAGAAAAATGTGCAGATGTTCCTAGTGGTCAACCTTAATTAATTTTTTTAAAAATCATTTGAGGATAAATTTTTACAAATTCTTTCATCCAATGAATCACCGTTAGTCCGGGAAGTAATACTCCCGGATAACTAATATTAAAATGTTGATTGTCTAATTTATCTATGATGGCCTTATTAGTAAGCTCTAAGTTATCTACTAGCCCTATAAATAGTGCTCCTTTTTTCTTTTCTTGATTGTAAAAAGAAGCTGACCAGGGAATATAAGAAAATTGACTTGTGATCGTTTCTATTTTTTTTTCTTTAATCCAAAAAACATTAAATAAATCTCTGCCAATAATTAAATCTGGCAATTTAATTTGGTTTGTAATTTTCCCCAAAAAAAAATAAATGGGCTGTTTAAATGGTTTTTCAGACATCAGAAAAGACCTTGCCTGATTTATTTCAGACCTAAGGCTTTCTAAATCACTTTTGCAAAGAGATTTTTCTAAAAATGGTTGAAGCAATAAAATCAAACTTTCCATGAATTCAAAAGGGTCACGACCCTTTGATTTAATTTCAACTAAATTCCATCTTTTAGTATTTGTCTTATTATAAAATTCTAATTCAGTTCTCAAATCTTTTGACTCATCAAAGAAAATATCCGAACCTTCCCGTAAATTACCCAACAATTTCTTAGAAAGATAAATTCCGCCACTAATCCAATCACCTTTAAATTGTTGGTTAAGAAATTTGTAGTTTTGAAAAATGGCTTGAACTGAGGGATCATTCAGTTTATTCAGCTCAAACATGAGGCTAGCCACTGAACTTGATAAAATCACAATATTTTTTTTTGGATTAAAAACGCAATGACTAAAAACAAAACTTGTCTTTAATAAAAGAAAAAATACAATACTATTTTTCAACTTTTATGATCCAAGTATCTGATTCATCACTTCCTGACACATTTGATCACAATATTCATTTTGAGGATGTCCATTATGTCCTCTTACCCAATGAAATTGAATATGCATTCCTGGGAATCTAGACTGTTCATAGAGCTCTTTCCATAAATCTAAATTTTCTGGAGCTTTGTTATCACTTTTTCGCCAATTATTTTTTAACCATCCTGGTACCCACTGATTTATTCCATCGATAACATACTTTGAATCTGAATAAACGTGGACTTTAATAATTTCCCTTGGAAGATTATCCAAACGCCAGTTCAAAATTTGTTTAAGTCCCGCGATAACAGCTGTTAACTCCATTTTATTATTAGTGGTTATTTTTTCAAAACTTGAGGCTTCAAAAATAATATTTTCCTGAAAATCCTGGGCAAAACATCCCCAGGCTCCAGGTCCTGGATTTCCTCGACAGGCACCATCAGTAAACAAAGCTATGGCATCTTTTAATTTTACTTCCTGAGGTAAAGGAAACCTAGTGGAAGTCTTGGCTTTCTCTGGTTCTTTTTCTAATTCATAAGAATATTTTAATAAATAATCTCTTAAAATGTTTAAAGCTTTTAATACTTCAACATTTGTTTGATGATGTTCTTCAATTTCTGTAAAAGTTTTTGACCAGGTTTTTTTCATATTATATAAACTTAATAAATTTTTTCTTACCAATTTTTAAAATATTATTTCTATCGCTTTCTTGAAGTAAATATTTATCCTCTAAAATTTTCTCTCCCTCAACCCAACTAACGCCACCCTGTTGGATTAATCTTCGTCCTTCGCTATTAGATTCAATAATTTTATACTTTGCCAAAAAATCAATTAATTTTGCTCCTACTTCAATATTTAATTCGACAACATCAGTAGGAGCTTTTTTTTGCGCAAAGACCTGTTCAAATTGCTTGCGCATTTCTTCACCCACAATTTCCCCATGAAAATAGCTCACAATCGTGCTGGCCAATTGTTTTTTTGCATCATTTGGATGAAGAATTTCTGAAGCTAAATCAGCTTGAAATTTCTTAATCTGTTCAATGGGCCAGGTCGTTAAGTAATTTGACCATTCTACCATCTGAACATCTGGAATACTCATCACCTTACCAAACTGATCAAAAGGAGTATCTAGTATACCGATAAAATTATTTAAAGATTTACTCATCTTTTGCGTTCCACAGGTGCCAGTAATAATTGGTAATAAAATGGCAACTTGCTGTCTCATCTTTCGGTGTTTTTGATAATCTCGTCCCATTAAAACATTAAATTTTTGATCAGTTCCACCCAATTCAATATCAGACTTAATATAAACCGAATCTATACCCTGTAAAATGGGATACATCAGTTCATGTAAACAAAGTGAAAAACCTTTTTCTAGACGCTGATGAAAAGTATCGTGAGAGAGTAACTTTGCAACAGTTGTCTCCATGCACCACTGGATAACATCACTTAATGTAACACTCGAAAACCACTCTGATTGAAATCGAATTTCTGTTTTTGATTTATCTAAAACCCTATAAAGCTGCTCAATGTAAGTTGTTGCATTATTTTTTACGACTTCCGAGGTTAGGGACTGCCTCGTTTCATTTTTACCCGATGGATCCCCTATTTGAGCAGTATAATCGCCAATGACAACGATACCTGTATGACCTAAATCTTGAAATTGCCTCATCTTTCGATAAGGAATACTATGTCCTAGATGCACAGTTGTTATGGTTGGATCAATTCCGCATTTAATGCGCAGTGGAATTCCAGTCATAATAGACTTTTTTAACATTGACTTAAATTCTTCTTCAGGGGTAATTTCACTTACTCCAAAGGAAAGTTGTTCCCACTGTCTATAGAATTCGACTTGTTGGGATTTGGTGAGTTCAGTTTGATTAGCAGTGTTTAGTTGTGTCATAGTTTAATACCTCAAAGAGGAGATTCTCTTGGAATTTGATTATTCAATTAGAGTATATAAACAGTATTTTAACTTTGCATGTTCTCATTTTCTAGTTTTTGAAAATGGTACGCGGGAACCACTTCATGGCCATAACTACCGCGTTCAAGTAAAGGGTGAAGCTCCAAAACTAACTAAAGATCTTGTCTTTGATTTTCTTGATATTAAACCGATTATTCGAAAAATATGCAATGAACTTGATCACAAACTGATTCTTCCCACTGAAAACCCCTATTTAAAAATTACCCCTGAAGAAAATAATTTCACGGTTTATTGTAAAGATAAGAGTTTTTTTTCTTTTCCAAAAGCCGATGTCCTTTTATTGCCCATCACAAATACATCTGCGGAAAGACTGGCCATTTTTATCTGCCATGAACTCCGAAAGGCGATTTTTGAAGAATATCAATTCTCCTTTGCACTTCTAGAAGTGGAAGTGGAAGAAACTCCAGGTCAAAGCGCTGTATTCCAGTATAAAGACAAAGAGAGTAAAAACTCATGATTTTTTCTAGTTCAAAAAATGGCTTAACAGTTGAAGGAAATCCCATTGAAAGTTTTCGCTCTGACGCCAAGGGAAGTAAATATCTCTATTTAATTGCTGGCATTCATGGAGATGAGGTTGAAGGCATTTTTCTATTACAAAAGCTCTTCGCATGGCTTTCAGAAAACCATAATATGGAAGACTTACCCATGATTGTTGTCCCTATTTTAAATATTGATGGGCACTATAGGCTTTCTAAATATAATGCTAATGGTGTTGATTTAAACACAAATTTTCCAACAAATATTCATAGTAGTATTCCTCGAAAACAAACTTTTCTTAGCGAACTTGAATCATCTTTTATCGATCAACAATTTAAAAAATATCCACCAGGAATTGTTTTTAATTTTATGTCTCAATATCCCAAAATTACCTATAGTGGCAATGCAAGAGATGTAGTCAATTATTTGAGTAAATTAAATTCCTATCCAACAAAAGAAGAACAGGTATTAGATAGAGGTACTATTTGTCACTATGGCGATTATCACTATAAAACCCCTGTCATTAATTTTTATACATCAAGAATTAATGAAGATTTAAAACTTAATGATATTTGGGAACACAACAAATACTGTTTTAAAAGATTATTTCTTTCAGAAATTCTTAATCGTCACCTATTTTAATTTATTGCAAGATAAATACTAAGCATTTATTTTAGTAAATTTGATTACTTCGACTGGACAACCCTCTGCAGCTTCTTGAATTTTCAATCCGTCAGTTAATGGTGGATTAGGTTTTACGATGCATGTATCAGCTTGAACATCAAAAACTTCAGGATAAATATCCTCGCAAGCATTACATACAATACACCCAGGTTCGATCCAAACTTTTGAAACTGCGAAATTCACAAGCGCAGCTCCTGCACCTGCCGCTCCACCAGATGTTCCGCCACCTCCGCTAAATAAAGCTTGAAAAGCAGGATTGACTGCAATTACAAGATCAGCATTAACACTTTCAACGACATTATTTTGAGGCTCAGAGATAAAACTTTTAACGGGAACATCATAGGGAATATTCGATTGTACAGTAACGGACATCTTTAAGTAGTCAGCAACTGATTTTGAAGTTGATTGCCAAAGTTTTTTAAAGCTTTGCCCTGAATAATCAAACTTAAAATTAATACCTTCTTTTGAAGATCCTAGTTCAATTTCAACTAAGGATTTTTCAAATCCCTTGGCCGCTAAAAATGTCAAAAATTCAGATCCAAGAGAAATTTCGCAGGGAGTTGGTTCAGCAAACCCCTTAAAGGACTTATAAATTTCTAAGCGTGTTGGAGTACCATTAGGATTAAAAAGATTGAGTTTTAAATAATCAACAATCATTGGTTCTCGTGCAGCATTCCAATTAAGAATAAAACCAAAACTATTTTTTTCTATTGGTTTTAAAAAATCTAATTTTGCCTTATCTACATATCTATTAAAAAATCCCAATAAAAGTGAAGATAATCCTATGATGCCGACAAATCCTACTGCCAACAAAATTGCCATTTGCATTGCGATAATACTTGTACTCACTTCCAAACTCCAAAATATGATTTAAAAACAGATACTTCTTTGTCATAGTATAGTAGAGGTCTGACGTCAGTGGAAGTGACGACTATAAAATTCATGATTAATTCACTAATATTTTTACCCTGGCGTTTAATTAGAACAAGCTTTCATTTTTTTGTTTTAATTTTTTTCTTGATCAGTGCTACCGTTATAATCATACCTTTACTCGCACTACCTCTAAGAAAAAGACTAGAATGGGTGACCATTGTTTGGTTTGTATTTGCCTGGTATATCCTTAATATTTGTTTATGGGCACGTCTCTATCTAAACGATGACAGATCACCTCACCTACGCAAGAGAGTTTCAAGTGGATTATATATTTGTAATCATCAAAGCATTTGGGATATACCTCTATCGCTCTACCTCTTCCAAATTCCTCCTATTATGAAAAAAGAAACCTTAAAAATTCCTTTATTTGGAATTTTAGGAATGGCAAGTGGGGCCATTGTACTAGATCGAAAAGATAAGGATTCAAGAAGAAAAGTACTACTAGAAGTTAGAAAAAGGCTAAATGAAAATTTACCAGTACTTGTCTATCCAGAAGGTACAAGAAATAAAGACTCGCTCGCACCAAAAAATTATGAACAAATTAAAGTAGGAACTCTCGAAACTGCCTATGATTGCAACGTTCCAGTAATCCCCGTTGCCATGGTTGGAACTAAAAATGTTGCAAATAAATTTGGTATTTTTAACTTAAATTCAAAACTTGGCATACATGCCCTAAAAGAAGTGTATCCAAAAGACTTTGAAACTAAACAGGACTTTTGTAAACACTGTTGGGATATATTATGCAATCGTCATCTTTCATTATCTGAAGAACTTTTTTCAAAAGATAAAAAGAATTAATTTTTTATCATCATTTTAATTTTTGTTTTTTTAGCCAGCGATCAGAACTTTCAAAAACAACACCTGCCTTTAATCGGTTTTCTTCTAGAATACTTCCCACACCTAAAATGATTTTTTCTCCATTATCCATAACGAAAATCCAAGCATCCCCATGAAAAGGTGGATTAATCATAACTGATTGTCCGCAACAAAATTTCATTGCTGCTTCATAATCTAATTGGTAATCGGGAATTTGAATGACAGTTTCAATTGGAAGAGCGATCTTTGAAAATATTTCTTCAAAGGTCAAATTATTAAAATATTCGATTGTAATACTTTTATCTAAATCGATGTTTCCAATGCCTATTCTTTGTAATCTCACCAAATGTCCTATCGTCCCAATTTTATTAGCAATATCTTCAAAAAGTGTTCTCACATAAGTCCCAGTAGAAACTTCACAGTAAAATAAAACATTAGGAAAATGACATTCCTTAATCTCAATTTTGTAAATTGTTCTTTTAACTTTATCCTTATGGATTTTAACACCATCTCTGGCATAGTCACATAACTTACGACCTTGGAATTTAGCAGCAGAGAAAAATGGAGGGGCTTGCCAATATTCTCCTAATAGCGAATTTACTGCTACTTGTATTAACTCTTTTGAAATATCTTTTAGCCCATTTTGAAAAAACTCACTTTTTTCATCAGACTGAAGAATTCTTCCTGTTAAATCTCCTGAATCAGTCTGTATTCCCAATCGACCTAATGCTAAATACTTTTTTCTATTATATTTATGGGACAATTCAGTTAACCTTGCTCCACCATTTATGCCAACTAATAACATTCCTTCGGCAAAGGGATCTAGGGTTCCAAAATGACCAATCTTTTTCAATTGAAATGATTCAACGGACTTTTCAAGAATTTTTAATTTTTTTTTTAGTTGAAATAAAGCATCTTGAGAGCTTTCATCAATTTTTTTATTTAAAGCAATGACGATAGGAGAAAAGTTTGAACAATTCATGCAGTATATAATTCAAAAAAAACTATGAAGAAATATTTTCAGTTTTTATGATGGACAATTCTGATTCCTTGGAAGAAATCAATGACATAATCCGATTTTCATCTTCAAACTGAGAATTGTAAAAAAATTTTAAAGATGGTGTATGTCGAAACTGTAATTTGCTAGAAAGCAATTTTCTCATCCTAGGCAGAACTTCTAATAGTTTTTCTTCAATTCCTTTTTTCTTAGAAAAATCAAAAGTATCCCAATAGGCGGTTGCTTGAGATAGATCTTCATTTAATTTTATACTGGTAAATGAAACGAATTGTAATTCTGGGCAAGCTAAATCCCTTCTCAAATAGGAATTCAGCTCTTCCAAAATAATTGTTTGGGTTTTTAATTTATTTAGACCTTTGGTTGCTTGATCCCTAGACTGTCGTCGCATCCAATGTCCTTTTCTTTTCTTCAATCATATAAGCTTCAAAAATATCGTTAACCTTGATCTCGTTAAAATTATCAAGTCCAATACCACATTCAAGACCATTTTTAACTTCTTTTGCATCATCTTTAAAGCGTTTTAATGAAGAGAGTTTACCATCGTGAATAATTTTCCCATCTCTTAACAATCTAATGTTACAACCCTTCTCAATTTTTCCATCAATAACAAATGATCCTGCAATTGTACCGGCCTTAGGAACACTAAATGTTTCTTTAACTTGCGCTCTACCAATATATTTTTCAATTTTAGTTGGAGTTAACATTCCTTCCAGTGCCAGTTTTACTTCATCTAATAACTCATAAATAATTGTGTAGGTTTTTACATCTACGCCCTTATCTTCTGCAAGCTTTCTAGCACTCGTCACAGGACGCATATTAAAACCTAAGATATATCCCTTGGTTGAACTAGCAAGCATTACATCATTATCACTAATTGCTCCAGCTCCTCCACCGATAACCTTAACGCCAACTTCTGCGTTACCTAAATATTCAACAGAGTTCTTAATTGCTTCAAAAGACCCTAAAACATCTGTTCTTACAATGAGATTAAGAATTTTTTTACCACCCACATCTCCATCACTAGTTGAGAAAAAATCTTCTAAATTTAGTTTTTTCTTCTCAGCAAGCTCAAGAGCTTTTCTATCATTAATTCGGTTTTCTACAATTTTTTTAGCTTCTCTCTCAGATTCAACCACAAAAAACGTATCACCAGGTGAAGGAGTAGATTCAAGACCAATTAATTGTACAGGCATGGATGGTCCAGCTTCGCTTAAAATCGCTCCAACATGATCTAATAAATTTCGAGCGCGTCCGTAAGTTTCTCCGGCAACTATCGCATCACCTTTTTTCAAGGTTCCACTTTTAATAATGACAGTACAAACTGGTCCCCTGCCAGTTTCTAATTTTGATTCTATGACAATTGCTTCAGCCTTCCCTTTAGTTTCCGCACGAAGTTCCATCACTTCAGCTTGAATTAAAATTGACTCTAAAAGTTTATCAATACCAGTCATTTTAAGTGCAGATACTTCAACAAACTGAACATCTCCTCCCCATTCTTCTGGAGTTATTCCATACTGCATTAATTCCTGCTTAATTCTATCTGGCTTAGCTTCTGTCTTATCCATTTTATTAATGGCAACAACAAGTGGAACCTTTGCATTTTGAATAAATTTTATACTTTCCACAGTTTGTGGCATCACTCCATCATCAGCAGCTACAACTAAAATAACTATATCAGTAACATCAGCTCCTCGCTGTCGCATACTTGCAAAGGCAGCATGTCCAGGAGTGTCTAAGAAAGTAATTTGTTTATCATTAACTTTAACTGTGTAAGCTCCAATATGTTGGGTAATCCCACCGGCTTCACCAGCTGCGACCTTTACCTTAACCTGTCTGATTGTATCTAATAGAGTTGTTTTCCCGTGATCAACGTGCCCCATAATTGTAACAATAGGACTTCGTAAAGGTATTGTAGATTTCACTTTGTCTTTTTCTGGTTCATTGTTTTTTAGTAATATTTCATTCTCATCAAAGGACCTGTCTTCAACTCTATAATTGTAAAGGGCTGCTAAATCACTACTCAATGAAACTCCAAGTTCATCTTCTGGAGCAAGTAACAGATTTAACTCTAAAGCTTTATTGGCCAATGAATCAAATCGCACACTCAATTTTTGCGCAAGATCAAGTGCAGTATTAGAACCGTGAACATAAACAACTCGTTTTGAATCTTTGACTGAAGTAATAAGGGTCTTTTGACTTGCGCCGTTCCACACCCTTTTCCGTTTTGGCGGAGTGTAGACAGAATGTCCAAGAAGTTCTTCAACATACTTTAATTCTTCTTCAGCTCTTAAAACTGTAATATCTTTCTTTTCTACTTTTTTAGAAACAATTGCAGCCAAATCTCCAATTCTTTTTTTAGAAGAAGCTTTTTCATCTCCGTCAAAATCCTCTTGAATCTCTAGATCAGTTCTTGGTTTTTTTGCGACCAATCCATCAAGTGCCTCTTTAGCTTTCTTTTCTTCCAAGGATTTTGCCGATACTTCTGGAATAAATACTGGTGTAAAAGTATGCATTTTTTCTTTATATAGAGTTCTTTCCGCGCGTTCTTTTTCAGTTCTAAGTTTAGTATTTACTTTTGGAGCTTGGACAGTTTCAACAGATGGAGCTTTTGCTTCAGAGGTTGGCTGTTGGTCTTCTACGGCAAGCTTTTTTTGGGATTCCTGCTCCACAGGTTTCGAAACAATAGCAAGACCTTTCGGCATATCCTCTTGGTATAGAGATTTTTGTTTTAAGGAAGTTTTTGCAACAGAGACATCATCTAATTTATCATCTCCCTTACTCTCATTTTGGGCAGAAATTACTTCATCACGCTCTAAATCTTTATTTAACTCATCTTCATTACTTATCAAATGACTTGAATCAAAATCTGTACTTGGTAAATGACTGTGGAGTGAATCCTCTTGGTCTGAATTCATTTCATCTAGATTTTTTGTTTTCCTTTTGATCGTTAAAGTCTTTTTACTTCCGGCCATGGATTCATTGGTAGAATCATCTGCTTGGAGTTCTGTTACTGAGCTAGACTTAGCTTTTTTTGCCACTTTTACTTCATCCAAAGGAGCCGCAGTGGAAAGACTTGCCATTTTTACATTTGCTACATCTACTTTGGCAGCAGCTCCCCGAATTCCGGCACTTTTGATAAGTACTTCTTTCGAATCTCCACTTTCAGCAACCATAGATTTTTTCTTAACAACTTTTTTAACAGCAGTTTTTGATGATACAGAAGGAACAAATATCTTTTTTGCTGCCACGACCTCATCATCAGTCAATGTGACCATATGGTTACGAACATTAATACCATTCTCTCTAAGTTTATCGATGAGCTCTACTGCTCCCAAATTTAGTTCTTTTGCCAACTCAAAAACTTTCATATTCATTAAGGCTCCAGACATTATTAATTCCTAATATTTTACTATTACATACTTAAATTATTTTATATTTAACTCTATTTCAATTTAAATGCAGCAAGCTCCTCTCTTAACCTTCGCTCAGCATCAGAGAATTTGCCTTTATTTTCATCATTTGGATCATGTTTAATTTCACCATAAATAAATCCTCCCTTACCTGGCAATGCAGTTGCTGAAACAATTTCCTCACCACCATCAATATCAATTTTAATGCTTCCAGCATCGACAGCTTCAGAGGCTGCGGTGATTAATTTTTGAGCTTCTTCAGCAGTGGTTTTTAAGCCTCTCTGTAATTCATCAAGTCCAGTACCAGCTAAATCCACAATGGACATAACACCAACTTGAACAAGCATCTGGGCCATAGCTTCAGAAATGGCCGATAATTGACTTAAGTTTTCTACTGCTAATTTGACTCTTTCTTGCAATTTTGTCTTAGAAACAATATTTATTTTAAAACCTGTAAGCATGGCAGCCAATCTAACATTTTGCCCTCTTCTTCCAATAGCGAGGGAAAGTTGATCATCTTCCACAATAACGTCAATCACTTGATCAGCTTGGTTAATGTTTATAGAAGCAATTTCTGCGGGAGCTAATGATGATTTTGTAAAAGTTTCAAGATCTGGAGACCATCTAACAACATCTATTTTTTCACCCTGAAGTTCATTAACAATATTTTGAACTCGAGATCCCTTCATACCAACACATGCTCCAACCGGATCAATATCTCTATCTGAACTGACAACGGCAATTTTGGCACGTTGGCCGGGCTCTCTCGCAGCAGCCTTAATTTGAATAGTTTGATCTTGAATTTCCGGAACTTCAATTTCAAATAACTTAATAAGAAACATTGGACTTGTTCTAGTTAACCTAATTTCTGGCCCACGATTAGTCATTACAACTTCAGAAAGAAAAGCCTGAACCCGATCGCCAGGTTTGAAAGTCTCTCCAAAGATAACTTCTTTACGTGGCATAAACGCATCTGATTTTCCTAAATCAACAATGACATTGCCTCTTTCAAAGCGTCTGACAATTCCTGTAACTAATTCACCTTCACGATGTTTAAATTCAGAAAATAGAATTTCTCTTTCTGCATCTCTAACTTTCTGAAAAATAATTTGTTTTGCTGTTTGAATATCTACGCGAGAAAAGCCAGGATTTTCAATTTTTAGTCCAAGTTGATCTCCTAATTCTGCATGTGGATCAAGATTTTTCGCTTCTAAAATCTCTATTTCTAAAATTGGATCTTTCACCTCTTTTACAACATTTTTATATTGATAGATTTCAATTTCACCTTCTTCAGGATTATATTTCGCCTCAAATTCACCTTGAATTCCATACTTTTTTCTCGCAGTTACAACAAAGGCTTGCTCAATAGCTCCTACTATAAAATCCTTCCTGATACCGCGGTCTTTACCCAATTGCTCTATTACTCTTCCTAATTCTGAAAAATCCACAAGACTCTCCTTCACACAAATTAATTATAATATTATAATATATCGTCTTAATTATATTTTAGGTTCCACTTTAGCTTTGCGAACATGTGTAAAACTAAATTCTACAATCTTCTGCTCAAGTTCCATCAGAACAGTCAACATCAAATCGCCATTAACTTTTTTACAATTTTCTAACTTACCTAAAACCTCATTAACTTCCTTGCCCTTGCCATTCATCAAACCATGGCCTGACTTTAACTGCAATTTGATTCTCTCACCGACAGCCCACTGAAAATGTTGCTCCGTTGATATTTCTCGATACATCCCTGGGGAAGAAACTTCTAAAATAATCGAATCAGGAATTAAAACTGATTCCTCCATTAAAGGAGTCATAGCTCTGTCGACTTGAACACAATTATCCATGGTGGCAGATTTAGTTTTAGGATTAATAATGAATAATCTTAATAATTTCTTAGAAGGAAAATACTCAAACTGATAAAGTTCAAGATTTTCTTGGTTAATTGCTTTTAAAGAAATATTTTTCAAAATTTCGACAACATCTTGATCGCTCAATTGTGCCTCCCAAACAAAAAAAAAGGGTGGTAAAAAAACCACCCTTCGTCATAAATAAATGAATAAGGATCCTTATCTTCTATCAAAAATGGCAAGTTAAAGCAATAGACCCAACCACCCAAACCGATGTTTTGCACTAGCTTAGTACCAATCTCCTTAAGTCCTGGTCATTTTCCAGGCATCTTTGCCGTTAGAGTAAAAACCCTTGGCAAAATGAACTTTTTTAAAAGCAAGGGACTCATAAAATCTAATGGCCATTATATTATCTGCAGCCACCTCTAAATAAATTGTTTTTCCAGGGTATTTTTTAATTTGAAACTCTAACAGTTTACCACCTAATCCCCTCATTCTATGTTTTGTATCAATGACAATTTTCCAGAGATGGATAGAGTTTTCTTCAAAAAAATGATTAATCAAACAAAATCCGACAACCAGTCCACTTTCACACAAAAGACAGATCTCTTTATTTAAAAAATGATTCCAAAGGTCTTTCCAAGAATTCTTATTCCAATTATTGTCCTTGATTTGAAGATCTAAAAACTCCACACGCTCATGCCATTCCTTTGCTAGTAGATTAATCTCCTTGCCCACTTCTAGCTGATCCCATGGATTTGTAAAGTGCAATATCATAAAAAAATTTGATGTTTTGTACCAGAGTGAATTGTTAAAATATAGGTTTTGATTGAGTTTTCATCGTCAGTTTTATTATTTGTTGAAAACTTTTGCCTAAAATCATCTTCGAGGTCCTTAAGTTTTATAAACCAAGGCAAAGCATCCTCAATAGCAAAGTTAGTGTCACTGTTTAATATACAACTTTTATCAATCTTAGATATTTCAAATTGTGATTTTAATTTATTTGTTTGCAAAGAAATTTTAAGAAGTAACGCAAACCATTCTAACGGCTTAATGAGATCTAAACTATTTACAGCGGGAGGATCTTTTTTATCATTATAACTTTGATAAAAACTATCTAGTTTTTTATAGAAAAAAAGATTTGATTTCTTTTTATCAGCATCACAAAAATACATTTTTAATGTTTTATTTAAAAGAATAATTTCACTGGTAAAATAGGTCTTTTCGCCAACTTTTAAACATGCTTTATTTTCTATTGCAAACACATTACTCAAAAAGAATAACGTTGCACAAAATAAAAAAATCCAATGACTTTTTAAAAGATAAAAATATTTTCCTTGGACTAACCTCTTAAAGTGGAGATCCAATTTCCACGTTTGCAATCGAATCAACATTAATATCTGTTCCATGGTAAAAGCTTACCTGAACATGGGGATTAAAGGTATAGCCATCTTTTCCACGTAAAATATATTTTGCTTTATCCACATTTGGTTCAATCAATTTTCTTAATCTTGAGATACTTGTGTAAATCAGTTTATCATGGATTAAAGGATTATATTCGTCCTTCCAAATCTCTCTAGATAAATCATCCTTATCGAAATATTTTCCTGGATTTTGAGCTAGTAAAAAAAGAATTTCAAGCAACACAAAGCGGTGTTTAAAATCTATTGTTCCCAATTCTTTTTCGTGGATTAATCGATTATGTCTATCAATGAAAAAGTCAATATTAGAATCATTAACTTCACTTATCTCTTTCATAATTTTTTCAACAAGCTTCTTTGATTGCTGAGAATTAATTACATTTTGCGCTAATTCAAAATAAGTTAATGATGTTTTGTATTCACTCATTTTTTTATAACTTATTCCTCTACCTAAAAAAGTATAGCCCAATAAATTCCAGCATGATTTAGAAGCTAATTCTTTACAGGATTGATCAAAATAATCTAGAGCTTTTTTATACTCTCCCGTTTGATTCATTACATTTCCGTAAAGCAAATACATACTTCCCTTAAGGTAACCCTTATTTAAAATAGAAAGTAATTGCTCTAATAAACTTAATGATTTGATGCATGATTTAAAATCTTTTTCATGAAAATAAGTTTGTGCGAGAGAAAGGAGAGATTTCGCCACAACGTCAGGCTCATTTTCCTCCTGGGCTTTTTTATAGGCCAAGGAATAATTTTTCTTTGCTTCTTCATATTGCCCATAATAAGTCCCAACTACACCACTAAAAAATAAAATTTCAGATGGAACTAAACTTGGATTATCGTATTGAGCTAATTGTAGATCTAGAACCATTTTTGAAATATCAATAAATGTTGCTGCATCTTCTTTTTTAAGCGTTTCTGAATAAATTCTAACCAAGAATCCAGCTACTTTTAAAATAGCATGAGCATCAGTTGGCAATTCACACAACTCTATAGCTTGTAAAAAATGCATCTCTGCTTTGTTATAATCTGCTTTATCAAAAAATATTTTTGCCAAACGGTAATGGGTTTGCCCTAGACTCCGCTGAGATTCCTCTTCAGTGTCCAATTTCTTTTGGGCTGGCCAAAAAACTTTGGTCATATCGGTAGTAAGTAAAGCTTCAGTGTTCGATGTATAATCAGTCACATCTTCCCCCTGTGGTCATTAAAGTACATAGTTAATCAATCTGTTAATTAATCTCAAATTTATATATTCATTGCAAAAATGATTATGATTGAGACCTCGAAGATGTACTTACCTCAATCTAATCTAGGTGTAAAAGTAAATGTAAGATTTATTGCTTTAATTCCAAGAAGGTTACAGTAACTAGCTTGAAACACATAAGATCTTAAAATTATTGACTGTAAGCAAAGGTTAGTTGAGAAAATTCATATATTTTTTTTGTATACTGGTGACTATTTGACTTTTTTCAGTGCCAAAAGTGCAATTTTCAACAATTTTCAATCAACATAAAGTCAATCAGAGGATTACGATTCGAGATCTCTGCCCTATAATATCTATTCCATCTATATACAAGTTAAGGAATGATCAAATGCAACAATCCAATTCTGGCAATGACTCAAAAACCGAAGTAAAAAAACATCAGACAACTTCTTCAAAAACTAACAACAGTGAAGATTTGAATTTAAAACTTGATACGGTTAGACATTCCACTGCCCATGTGATGGCGCAGGCAATTCAAGAATTATTTGTATCTGAAGTTGTGCAACTTGGCATTGGTCCGACCACTGAAAATGGATTCTATTACGATATTGAAATGAATTCAAAATTGTCTGAAGATCATCTCATTCAAATTGAAAAAAAAATGAAGGAAATCATTCTACGCAAAATACCAATTAAACGATTTGAAGTATCTAGAAATGAAGCAACACAATTATTTGAAAAAAAACACCAGCATCTAAAGGTAGAACTGATTAGAGATTTTCCTGATGGTGATACTATTTCCTATTACACCCATGGTGAAGATTTTTTTGATTTATGTAGAGGCCCCCATGTTGAAAATACGGGAGATCTAAAACCACACTTCAAATTACTTAGCATCGCCGGTGCATACTGGCGCGGAGATCAAGAAAAAAAAATGCTTCAAAGAATATATGCTGCCTGTTTTTTAGAAGAAAAAGTATTAAAGGAACATTTACATTTTTTAGAAGAAGCAAAAAAAAGAGATCACCGAAAACTTGGCAAAGAATTAAATCTTTTTATTTTTGATCCCGTTGCTCCAGCTAGTCCATTTTTTATGCCAAAGGGAGCTTTCATTTATAATTCCCTGGTGGAATTTATGAGAAGAATCTATCAAAAATATAATTATCAAGAAGTCATCACCCCACAAGTACTAGACTCTCAGCTTTGGCATAAGAGTGGTCATTATGAAAATTATAAAGAAAACATGTATTTTACCATTATTGATGAAAGAGAATTTGCCTTAAAACCAATGAATTGCCCTTGTCACATGCTCATGTTTTCACACTATCAGTATAGTTATAGGGAATTGCCACTGCGATTTGCCGATTTTGGAAGGTTGCACCGCTATGAACGATCTGGCGTAGTTGCTGGATTAACAAGAGTTAGGTCATTTTGCCAAGATGACGCACATATTTTTGTTCCTCAAGATAAAATCCAGGATGAGATATTAGAGTTAATGAATATGTTTTTCATTTGTTATAAACATTTTGGTTTTGATAAAATCAAAATTGCCCTATCCACTAGGCCTGCCAAAAAAATAGGAAGTGACGAGGTTTGGGATAGCGCTGAAAAAGCACTTGAATCTGCCTTAATAAAAATTGGTATGCCATTTGAAATAAATGAAGGCGACGGTGCTTTTTATGGGCCTAAAATTGATATTCGTATCGCAGATGCCATTAATCGATACCATCAGCTCGGTACTCTACAATTAGACTTCATGCTACCCGAACGCTTTGACCTAACTTATGTTACTTCAACTGGTGAAAGAGCGCGTCCAGTGGTTATTCATAGGGCCTTACTAGGCTCACTAGAACGCTTTTTGGGTGTTTATATTGAGCATGTGGCAGGAGCATTTCCATTTTGGATTTCTCCAGTGCAAGTTGCCATTGTTCCAGTAAAAAATGAACTTCACTTAGGTTTTGCTAAACAACTCAAAGATCAATGGACGAAGCTTGGATTAAGAGTCCATGTGGACGAGCGAAACGAATCATTGGGTTTAAAAACGAGGGAAAGCCAAACTTCTAAAACTCCTTTTCTACTGGTCATTGGTGATAAAGAAATTGCTGAAAATCAAGTAACTGCTAGAAGATATGGAGATCCAAAACAAACCGTCTACTCCATTAGTGAAATGACTCAAATATTCCTAGATCTTGATTTAGAAAAAACCCCGAAGGATTTAAGAGATTAGAAATTCAAAACGGGAGCAGTATAACAAAGAATAAAAATTGATTCGAGGTTATTACCATATTATAATATATATTAATAATTGGTATATGTCCTTCACCAAAAGGAATTAATTGAACAAGTCATCAATCTCTGCCAAAAAAAACATACTTATACTTTTTGGTGGCGGAGGAAATGAACATAAAATTTCTATCTTATCTAAAGCATTTATAAAAAAAAATTTGGCCACTTTTAAGGATCTCGAATTAATCGAAGTGGAAATTGACCATAAAGGTAATTGGTTTTATTTTAATGAAGAAATCGTTCCAGTATCGCTATCCACTAACGGAGAATTTACAGAACTTAAAAGCGGTCAATATAAAAAAACACAAATTGATTTTGTCATTCCCTGCATTCACGGGAACCCAGGAGAAAATGGTCAACTTTTGGCCTTTCTTGAGATGATTAAAATTCCTTTTCTTGGAAATCCTTTTGAACCAAGCGTACTTTGTTTTAATAAAATGAGCACAAAACTTTGGATGAAACAATTTGGTATTCCTGTAGTTCCGTATATTTGTCTCTACGACTTAAAACCTCACAGTTTGGAACTTGCCCAAGATTTTTTAGAAAAAAATAAAGATATCTTTATTAAGGCTAGTTCAGAAGGATCATCTGTTGGCGTTTTTAAAATCTCATATTCGCATAAAAAAGATCTTGAAAAAATCATTGAAAAATCCTTTAGTTTTTCTCCCTATGTTTTAATGGAAAAAGCAATTAGTGGACGTGAACTAGAAATTTCAACATTTTTTTTCAATGATAAAATCCATGCAACCTTGCCAGGTGAAATTATTTGTGAAAAAGGATTTTATGATTATGATGAGAAATACTCTGAACAATCATCAACAAAAACGATTTCTCAAGCAGAAGGAATTTCTCCTGCCATAAGTAAACAAATGCAAGAATACTGTATTAAATTATTTCACTTACTTAAATTGAAAGATTTTTGTAGAATAGATTTCTTTCTCGACAAAAACAATCAACTTTATGTTAATGAAATAAATACTTTTCCAGGAATGACTCCAATTTCATTGTTTCCACAAATGTTACAGGCATCTGGAGTTGATTTCGGTGAATTCTTGTATCAATGTATAAACAAAAAATTAAATTAACCTGAGTACACACCATCAGAAAAATGCGGCAGTGTTTTTTTTAATTTAAAGATATTTTAAATTAAAAACACATTGCCGCATTATAATATACTAATGTTTTTTCATCTTATTGCTTTTATTGTTTTTTTTAGCTTTTTTACTGTTAAAATCTAGACATGCTTCTACCTCATCAAATTGGGCTAAAATTAACACCCATAAGCAAAAGCCAATTGTCACGTATACAAAAAATTCAGGGTGAATTATTTATAAAAAACGATAATCTCTTTGAAAGAATTGCAACTGCTAATACAGTTTTAGACTCGAAAAATCTTGAAAAATATATTCAAAATGATCTAAATGAATTTTTTATAGAATCAAAAGATTATGACTTTATCAAAGATGTTTTTTTTCGTGATTTGCAAGAAACCACCAGAAAACTTTCTGTGGGTGATGCTAAGGAAAGAGGACGCGATTATGTCCTCATATTATTAGAAAATCTATCTTTACTTTATCACGAACATTTTGATCAACAACTCCTATCACTGATCTACCAAACAACACCTAGTTATTGTTCATACCTATTACATAACAAAAACCTAATACCTTATTTTTATAAAAAAATTGATCGATCTCAGATGCATTTTATTTATAAGCAACCCGTACTATCTTCACTTTTTTTACTCAGTTTTTTATTTGAAAGCCTTATTTTAAATCACAAAGAGAGCCAGGATTTATTTATTCTTAGTCTCATCAAGGATCTTGGTATGTGTTTTTTACCAAAGTCGGCATGGGGTAAAAGGAATCTCGATAAATTTGAACAGGAAGCGCTTAATTTACATGCTATTAATTCCGTACAATTACTAAAGGACAGACTACCATTGCAATTATCAGCACTAAATCTTATAGAAAATCATCATTTTTATAATGATGCTGTAAGAGATATCCTTACTGATCAAAAAGAATACCTACAAAACAACCTCTCCCAGGGAATTGAAACATCTTTTATTGCGCTTTCAGACCTTATCGTTGCAATGAAATCACTTCGACCATATAGATCATCATATTCTAATGATATAATAATTAAAGTTGTCTCCCGCCTAATGAGGGATCAATATAAAATCGAAGAACTGGCCTTAACAAGATACATCCAACATTTTTTTCAAAAAGTTCAAGACGCTGAATAAACTTTCTAACTCATTGACTGACTAAATAAGTTTTAATTTATTCAATTGCCATAATATATTAAAAATTTGAACATTAAATAGAGACACAGTTGCTCTCATTAATTCTAAGGAGGGAATTTATGCAACAATCGCTAAGTCCGTTAACGGGAGTTATCGCTGAAGAACAAGTCGTAATCGACTTTGGCGACTACGAAGGTAAATCTGTAATGGAAATTGCTGAGGAGGAGCCGGAATTTTATCAGTACTTAATCCAACAAAAAGAAATAGGAAATTTTGCAATCAGAAGAACAAAAGATAAAATTTATAGACTCTATGTTCTAATCAAGGAACAATTAAATTAGATCATAAAAAAATGGATGAAGAAAATAGGATTTTTTCTTCCTTCCAAAAGGACGGGTTAATACTCGTCCTTTTTTTTTCTTTTCAATTTACCAATTAAAACTTTTACATTTTTTAATAATCCAATCCTTCCCGTCCTTTTAAATGGCGTTTTCAGAAAGATCTTTTTAAAGCTCCTATTAGATAAATTTGTTAAAAAATCTTCAACACTTTCTAAGGAATTTTCTAGTAAATAATCTACCCATTCATTCATTTCAACAGATTCATTATTAGGTAGAATTTTTGAGCTGATGATTTTATTTTGCTCTTGAATATAATTTGGCAAACTATAATAGGAAACTTTCTTAACCTGATCATTCCACGGACAAACGTATTGGCATATATCACAACCAAATAATTCCTGTGAATGAGAGGAATATCCATTAGGAACGAATGCATCACTTGTAAATTCTTCTATAGTAAAATTTGAAATGCATTTTTCTGCATCTAATTGACGTTCGGATTCATTAATAGCGCCAGTTGGGCAAGCAATGACACAGGCCCTGCAACTTCCGCAATGATCAGTTTCTAATTTTTGATCTTCCCAAGTTGGGTTTATCCATTCTTTTTTTGTAATATTTGTAAGTATTGTCCCAATAAGAAAATAACTTCCACGTTTCTTATTTAATAACAAAGAATTTTTTCCAAACCATCCTAATCCAGCCCGATAAGCTAAATCTTTTTCCAATATAGGAAATAAATCTATGGCCGCTTTATATTCCATATTCGGCATATGTTTTTTTAACTCTAATCCAATCTCTTTTAATCTCACTTCTAATTGATAATGATAATCTTTACCTAAAAAACTCAAAACATAATCAGCAATTTTATGTTTTAAGGGTTGATCTACAATTTTCACATAGGGAAAAAGAAAAACAATTGCGGATTTAAATTCCGGAAATACTTCCTTAAGACTGCTTCTTTGATTTTTTCGGTCATCAGTTAAATAGTGTAGTGATTTGGCCTTATTCGCATTGGCCCAGCGTAAAAATCGATCATAACTAATAGGAATATCAAGCTCAGTAATACTAAAATCACTAATACCATACTTAGAAAAATCTATATTAAAAAGATTGTTCATTAACTAAAATTTTTAGAGTAATCATTGCGATACTAGCTCTTAATAATCAATTCAATAGCTCCAGTAGGGCAAATTTCCACACATGCAGAATCTAAAGTACAAGCATCAATGCGATCCTTGTCAATTCTCGTTTGCCCCTTATCTGAAAGTTTTGAGCTCCAAATTCCAAAAGGACAAACGCCAATACAATTTTGGCAAGATGAACACTGTTCAATATCTAAAATCATTTTCAAATTTTGAGTTTCAACAATCTGATAATCACTAGAATCCATTACATTAGATACTTTTGAATTATCATCAACTCTTTTTAAACCCTTAATTAATTCAACACGAATAGAGTTTGCTGTCCCCTGTTTAAAAGTACTTCCATCTCCATGAGTAATAACAACCTTGTCACCATTATGTACTAGTTTTGAATTTTTTAACTTTTCAATAACCGCCATTTCAGCATTAGGCAATTGACTCTCTTCTTTTCTAAAAAAATAAGGGATGGTTCCCCAATAAATCCCCATTCTCCTTAATGCTTGCAGTGACTGTGTCACACCGAGAACCGGAGTACGTGGTCGAAAACGAGTCATTTTTAAGCAGGACCTTGCACGTTCAGTTAAAGCAATAATCCACTTAGCATTTATTTTTTCAGCAATTAGCGATGCAGCCACTTGATTGGCACTAGTAACATCATCTAATGCAACATTTCTTAAAAATGGTCTTTCACGAGGCGTACGCTCTGCTTCAATGACTAGATCGTTCATCATTTGAACTGCCTCAATAGGATACTGACCAGAAGCACTCTCAGCACTTAGCATGACGGCATCAGTACCGTCCCAAATGGCATTGGCCACATCACTGGCTTCAGCCCTTGTAGGTCTTGGATTTGTAATCATTGATTCTAACATTTGAGTAGCAGTAATAACTGGAACACCTCTTGCATTACATTGAGCAATTATATTTTTTTGAATAGAAGGAACTAAGTGATTTCCAACTTCAACTCCCATGTCCCCTCTAGCAATCATAATGATGTCAGTCACCTTCAAAATATCATCTAAATTAACAAGAGCTTCGGGCTTCTCAATTTTAGAAATAATAGGTAAATCAATTTTTAATTGATGTAGAATGTACCTAACTTTTAAAATATCCTCTGCTTCTCTCACAAAACTTAAGGCAATATAATCAGCTCCATTTTTTATACCAAAATATAAATCCTGCTCATCTTTTTCAGTTAAGCTTGGTGCTGAAACTTTTACATTGGGTAAATTGATTCCTTTATTTGATTTGAGCAAACCACCAATTTTAATTTTTATTTTAGCAGCAAATTTATTTTTAGAAATAACAACGGCCTCTAATAATCCATCATCGAATAAAACGTTGGAATTTTCCTCCACATCCTGAACAAAATGTTCATATGTTGTGGGAATAATTTTATCTGAATTTTCTTTAAAATGAATAATGTCTTTTTCTGAAAGAATGTACCACTCATCTCCTGCAACCAATTCAAGAGGAGAAACCAATTTTGAAACTCTAATTTTAGGCCCCTGAAGATCTAAAAGTATTCCAATTTCTCTTTTTGCAAGTGAGGAGGCATGTCTTATATTATTAATTAATAATCGATGAGTTTCATGGGTTCCATGACTCATATTAACTCTAGCTACATCGGCTCCCATATTAATCAATTTTTCAATCATTGCAATTGAACTTGAGGCTGGCCCTAGTGTCGTAATTATTTTAGCTTTCCTATCAGTTAACTTAGGAAAATGTGTAATTGGGTAAGGTGAAATGAGATTTTCTTTCATAGGTAAGCTTTCAATTTATATGATTAAGGATTTTTTTATGTAAGCAAATATACTGATACTGTTTTAAATTTCCACTGACAATTGAGACAATCAATATATATTCTTACTTTAGATATTGTAGTGCTGAGTGAGCTAATTAAGCAACTTTACTCCGAGCGTTTAGATTTAATTCTTTAAATTTTTTAATATTTCTGACTTCGTCCTGATGAGATATCTTCATATTTTGTATAAAGTTATTATACTGCTCCACTAATCTTTTTTTCTCTTCTTCAAAGTTTCTTTGCAAAAACTGACGATCTTTAAGGTTAGCTGCAGATTGCTCCTCATTTTCGACGCGATGATTTTTCATTAGAACTTTAATTTTATCTTCATAATCTTCAGTCAAATTATTGATCTTTGTTTGTAAAGAATTTTCCTGATCAGTTAATTTCCTTCCATATCGTGTATGTAGTTCTTCTACTAAAAATTTTAATTCCATCTCTCTTGAAGCCAATTTATCATGTATCCTTCTATCAGACTGTTTTTTTTGATCAATCATCAATTGTTGTTGATTTTGTATATCTTGATCACCTTTATTTTTTACTCTATTTACTGTATCAACAAGCATTGTCTGTAATTTACTATTTTCTTTAGTTAATTGATTAATTTGTCGTTCATAATCTTCAGTCAAAACTCTTTGTTTTTTTTCAAAATCCTTTAATTTATCAAGCTGTCTATCATTAAATTCTTTTTCTACAGATAAAGAAAAATTTCTTTTATCGGCCACATGTTGGGATTTTAATCCCTCTAGCATATTTACGTTCTTAGTATTTAAATCCTGAGTACGCTGATTAAATGTTTCACTCAAGGCTTTTACTCTCTCTTGTAATGATTTTTCTCTTGTTGAAAACTGAGTCGTTAAATTTCTGGAATCAATATCATTTTTATCATTTAAAAACATTTCTTTGCGTTGAGCATTAGTGCGTTCATTAAAAAGTTGATTACTTTGTTTTCCCTGAAACTCTAATTCCTTTGACATTAAGGTTTGCCCAGTCTTTCTTTTGGCGTTCTCTTGAGATGCCTTTAGCTCTGTCTGATAGAAGGATTGCTGTTTCTGAAGCTGATCAATGAGATCACTTGACCTTTCCTTCCATCTTTTTGCATCCTTATCGGCCAATGAATTTTTACCTACTTTTGCCGCATGAATTTCCTGTTGAATAGATCTTTGTTCGATCTCGTCTTTTCTACCAACTTGAAAATCTCTCTCCCTTTTTTCAGCTAAATTCTCATTTCTTTCAAGATACCTTTCCTTGTTAAAATCCCTTTGCATTCGATCCATTTCTCTATTTGTTTTTGACATTAACTCTTGATAATTTTCCTGAGATCCTTCGTTGATATCATTTACCTTTTCTTCAAAAATTTTTTTAATATCTGATTTTTCAGCATCATTTAACTTTCCAAGAATTTCCTTCTCTGCAGCATGATCTCGTTCTCTTTGAATGGTATGATCTCTAAATCTTGACTGCAGTTTTAACTTCTCATTAGTATTATCAACTTGCTGATCTTTTAATAACTTTGAATGATCTCTTTGAATTTTATTTTTCTCTTTTAATAATCCTTCTCTTTGTTCTTCAATTGATTTAGTAAAATTATCTCTAAACTGATTTACGGAATCAGTACTTTCTTTTTGATTTTTTTTAATACCTTGGCCATACATTTCCCTTTTTTTCTCTAAGTTTTTATCATAGATCTTTGCGAGACTTTGATTAGATTCATTATATTCATCATTAAGATCTTCTAATTTATTATAAAACTTCTTCTGAGCTTGTCCCATAGAATTAGCATGGCTCATGCGCTCTTCCTCAAGGGCCTTATCCATCGCTGCACGTTTTAACTTAACACTATTATTTGATTGCTCAATATTTTCATTTTTCATGGAATCATAAGAGTCACTTAGTTCATTTCGATATTTTTGTGTTGAATCGTCTCTTTTTTTTGAAATCCTCTCAAATCGTTCCTTAGTCTCAGAAAGATCATTGTTAAATTTATCCCGCTCCTTATTTAAAAGCTTATTATAATCAGCTCTTTCCTGAGCTACAGATTTTTCAATTCTAGACATTTATGCTCCATGGAAAACCTGGCATTAAAATGAGTGTATCACGATGAATAGATTAATATCTATTTAGGCAGATTTTTTCAAATTCTAAAAAAAAACGAATTTAGTGAAAAAAAGTAATTAAAAAAAAATCCTAATCAGGAAAGATTTTCCCTATTAGGATTTTTTCTTATTTAAGGTCTACAATTTACAGGTTTATTTTAGTGCTGCTAAATCCTCATCAATAATTTCAGAAACAACTTCAATTGGTTGAGCTCCAAGAATTATTTTCCCATTAATAAACAAGGTCGGTGTAGATTTAACACCTAAAATCTTCCCTTGTTCTAAGTCAGCATCTACCTTCGCTTCAAATTTATTTCCTTTTACGCAGTCACTATATTTTCCATTATCGATTCCAAGTTTATTAACATGAGCTGCAATATCAGTTATTTCAAGTTTGTTTTGATTTTTAAACAATATATCCACTAACTTCCAATATGCATCATTACTCTGTTCATGTACGCATAATGTAGCAATAGCTGCAGCTTTTGCCTGCGTGTGAAATGGTAATGGAAAATTCTTAAAGGCAACAGAAACTTTATCTTTATACTTTTCAATTAATTTTCCAACTAACTCATGTCCTTTGGCACAATGAGGACACTGTAGATCTGAAAACTCCACAATAGAAATAGGGGCAGAACTAACACCTTTTAGTGGTGCACTACCAATGTCTACTTTAAATTTAGGTCTTTCTGGTTTTTTAAAATAAATTTCAACAACTTTTTTATCCATGACACTATTTATCCAAGCATCAGCAGTTTTTTGATCTTTTTCTGTCTGTAATAAAGTACGAATTCTTTCCTTAATATCTGGAGTAATTTGTTCTTTTGGCAAACCACGTTCCTTTATAAAATCTTCAATTTCTTTTTCTTCTACTTTTTTATAAATATGTTTTTGTAAAAATTCTTCCTTAGTCATCCCTTTAGCTCTGGTATCTAGAGCTATAAGTCGATCTTTTAAAATCTCTTTTACTCTCTGCATTTTCATATCAAATATTTTTGATTCTTCTTCGTATATGTCTGATTCAATTCCCTTAATTAATTCTGCATCTGTAATATTTAAATCATCAATTTTAGCTGCATTACCAGCTTGAGTTGTCGTTTTAAAAACAAAGGGAGATTTTGATTCGCTCTTCGTGCAAGCTGAGATAAAAAACAAGGAACAAAAACAAATGAACATGGGCTTAAAAGACCATAGTCCCAATCTTTTAATGGCCAAAAACACTAAAGACATACCTTCCTCCTAAATAAATTCATTATGTATAAGATGTATTATAATTTATACCTATTACATTATTATTCAAGAAGTTAATTCCTTAATAAATTCTTTAAATTTTGTATTTTCTAGGAATAATTCTCTAAAAGTCCCTGAGGATAAAACCTGTCCATTTTCTAAATAAAGAACAGCATCACAATCTTTGATTGTTTCTAAACGATGAGTCACAATAATTGTAAAATGATCCTTCATGGCCAACTTTGTTGCTACTGCAAGTGATTCTTCTAATTGAGAATCTAATCCAGATGAAATTTCATCAAATAATATCACTGGTCTTTTTAAATAAAGTGCTCTCAAGCAAGCAATCAATTGCCTTTGTCCAAAAGAAACATCATTAATATTGATTTTTTCTCTAGGATTAATTCCCCAAAATGTTAAGTAGGGTAACTGAATAAGAATTTGCTTCCAAAAAATATCAAATTCAATAGGTTCTTCTAATTCTAATGTAATGTTGTAAATTAAAGTTTGAGTAAAAATATGAGATTCCTGAGAAACTAAACAAATGTATTTAGACCAATTCATTCTAGATTCTACATTACTTAATAAAAATATTTTCTCATTCATACTTTGTTTATTTAATGAAATTTTAACTGCTGATCCTTCTAATTCTAGTGACAATAATTTTAAAATAGAACTTTTTCCAGATCCCGATTTTCCAATGATCCCTAGAGACTGCCCTTTAAATAAGGAAAATCTAATGTTTTCTAAAAAGAAAAAAGATTTCTCTAAATCATTATCATTTATGCTTGGTACCGTTACCTTCGCATTAAAATGAAATTTATCAATTTCAAATCTTAAGGTATTTATCTCATCCAATTCCGATGGATTTTTTTTATTATTCACATTCACATCTTTTGAAATGAAAAATGGCTTTAAATCCTTTCTAAATTCCTCCACTCTTAAAATTCCAGTAAATGTTCTTTGTATCACGGCCATTTTTGAAGCTACCTCTTTGATGGGTATAACAGATCTTTGAATGAGATCAATAACAACAGCAAAGACAGCAAAGGTAGGAGTTAATCCAAATGGAAGTGTTATGACAAAAATGGCCACAAATAAAGGAAACAAAGATTCAGCAAATGAAAAATAGGACGCATCATAAAAATTGGCTTTAATTTGCTTTTCTAAGTATTCTTCCTGAATTGGTTTGAGACGTTTTATTGCGTAGGAATCCTGTTTCATATCAAATATCTGAGGAATACCTTTAATAATATCTGATAATTCACGCGTTAAATATCCTATTAACTTTCTAACATCATGAAAAACTGAAGACATACTCAAGCTAAACTTAGACAAAGCAAAAATCACAATAATTTGTACAATAAAAAAAACACAACCCAACCTTATATCTATCCACAAAAAACTAACAAGCGAAGACATTACAAAAACAAAATCAATTAATAATGTAATGGAACCACTGTCTACTAATTCTTTTAGAGCATCGGTATCATTAAGCATTCTCGATAACACTTCCCCTAATAAATATTTATTCTCATGATTAGTACTTTCCCAATAACTTCTATCATTAATCCAAGTTTTATAAACATCTCTGCGTAGGTTTCCTAAAACTTTTCTACAAATGACCGTTCCTAAAAATTGGTAAATACATCGCACAATGTATTGAGCAAGGTAAACACCTACAAGTAAAATCAAATAATAATTTTGCTCCTGAACTGGGAGTTGGTCAGAATATAATTCATGAAGTATTTTGGGGATAAAAAAACCGATAACTGATATAAAACAAAACAGGAAAATTAAAAGTATGACATCACTAATTTTAAATCCGTATCGTCTTAAGACATCTAAAATAATTCTTAAACTTTCCTTCCAATGATTATTTTTATTTTTGAAGATATTTTTTTTATGATAATTCATTTTTTTCTTAAGTATCAATTAATTAAACATGACTTATAATTTGTTTTTCATAAAATTTATGAATTTTGCGAACAATTTCTTCATCGCCTCTTCGACTATCCCAACTAAAACTTTTTAGTTTTTCTATAGGAAATCCATTCAAAGAACTTTCATTAACTTGATCCATAAAAAAGACTTCCGTAGCGTATTTCAAGGCGGTTATTCTCTGTGAAGTAAAAATTAATTTAGTCCCATTCCAAAACTTATCCAAAACTAATCTCTCCCAAATTTCTTTTTCTAAAAGTATATCTACTGAGGAAAATGGATCATCCCATAACAAAAATTCATAATTATGTACAAAACAACGCAGCAAACAAATTCTCTTCACTTGTCCACCAGAAAGTCTTTTGCCATTCTCTCCAATTTGCAATTGAAAGATATCATTTTTATCTTTACTCAAATCAGTTAGTTGAAAAATATCTAATAATAGCAAAATTCTCTTTGTAAGTTCTTCGTTTAACTCTTCACCTAAAAGAATATTATTAATTAAAGAATCATTAAATAAAATTGAACTTTGATTAACAAGACCAAATGATACCCCATTCTTTCTAAATTTTTCTGCAATTGCATTTAAAAGAGTTGTTTTCCCAGACCCTGTTGAACCACAAATAAGGATTTTTGTATTTATTCTTTCCAAATTAAAATCTATTTGTTTCGGTGAAAGTTTTGTTTCAATATCTTGATGATTTTTTTTAAATAATTGAATCTCCACTTCTAATTTTTCATTATTCATTACATTTAAACTTTTTATGCTTAAATCTGTGGATGAATTTTCTTCAGAAGCACCCTCAACAACTATTAACATTGATTTAATTCTCGCCCAACTTATTTTGGTATCTGTAAATAAAATGGAAATCCAGGAAATTAAAGTTATTGGTTCTTGTAATAAAAAAAGATATGTTGAAGTAATTACAAGATATTCCATTTTTAAATGAAATTTAAAAACAATCCACGCGGCAGTTACAATAGAAAGTGAAACACCAAGTGTTAAAAGTGGCCTGGCAAAAGAACGAATAATATTTGCTTTTTGAAAGCAAAGAATCTCTTCTTCTGATTTTTTTGTAAATAAATCTACGGAAGATTCTTCCTTATTAAAAGTATTTAATGTTTTTTTTGCATCATATGTCTCTATTAAAATTTGCTGGAGCTCATCTCTGAAAACTTTTCCTTGAGTTGTTAATCGACTAGAATATTTAATCGAAAAACTAAAAATACAAAAACAAAAAAGTAGAGGAACAATTGAGTATAATAAAACTGGAGTTAAATTAAATAACAGAGGGAGAATCACACTCAAGGCAAAAATAATATTAAAAATTTGTAATAATGCAAAACCAACAAAAGCTCTTAATGAATCTATATCTGCAGTTAAAATTTGCATGAGCTCACCGCTTGAAATCCTATTTTGCCAGGAAGGATTTGCTCGTGACAATCGATCAATTAACTCCATCCGTATTTGAGACTGCTGAAGCCTCGCTGGATAAAAAAACATCCAACGCGATAAAGTTCTAAAAATAATAATTCCTAATGCCATTAAAAGAAATTTTAATATAATTATTTTTAATTGATCATAATGACCAAAATCATGGGTTTTAAATAGTGGAGCAATTTCTAAAATTAAAGTTGGTAATTTTGCCTGTATAAAATGAAGTAAAAATAAACTAATAAGAGCAGCAACATAAATAAATTTATAACGCCAAAGGTGCTTTATTAACCAAATAGAAAATGTATCGTTTAATAATCTTTTTTTACTAAGCATTAATCCTTCTTAAAAAAACTGAAATTTCACTTTGCTCTCTAAAAAAAGTTTTTAAGGAAAAAAATGTAAAAATTAAGGAAATGAGATAAGGAATAAAAAAAGCATATAATAAGTGAGTTATCTGAAAACTTACAGGCAATGAGCGTTCAACAAATACATCTGGCATAATCGCCGGAGAATAATATTTTAATAAAAAAATAATGATTCCCCCCAAAAGAACTCCTGATAAAATGGAAATAATCGTAATAAATTGTGTAAAAAAAAGTAAATTTCTTTTAATTTGAGAATCTGAATTTCCCAACATCCAAAATGTAAAAATTTCTAACCTAATTTTAGTAAAAAATAAATTAAAAGCAGAAATAATAGTGAGTGAAACAAGTAGGGCCATCATGGTAAAAATCCCGACCATAACAAAGGTTTCTAATCGAAAGGCCCACATTAATTCAGCATGGGTTTCTTCCCAAGTTACTAATTTAAAATTAGGATAACTACTTTCTAGTAAGCTCTTTATTTCTAAAAAATGAGAATCATTATAAAAAAAAAGCCTATTAAAATATGTTGATCGGGTTAGATTGTGTAGAAAACTAGCGCGAGTCCATGAATAAAAATTATCCACTTCACCAATTTCTGTAGAAACTAAATCGCTCACTTCCTCAGTGGCCAGCAAGGGAACATCCCCCAGTAAAGAAGAAAAATGCGAAGGAGAAAGTATTTGAATATTGCGAAATATTCCCATTTTTAATTTGGCGGCCAAATCTGCCCCTAAGATGATTCCATCTGTATTACTTAACCTCAAATATTCCGGCAAAAAACTATTCCCATCTTCTCTATCTATCCCAATGATATATGAGGGAGCAATGTAGGATCCTTCTCTCAGTAAAACCTCTATTGAATAAGCTTTTAGATAGGGAATCTTTCGTTTTTTAAGAATTGATATCAATTCTTGCAAATTGACCTGTTCATTCTCTGATTCAGGAATTCTAATTTCAAAATATCCCTGAATTGACTTACCTTTTTTGATGAGGTTTGACTGCAAACCACTCATCACTGACTGAAGCACAAGTAATGAAAGTGAACAAAGAGTTAAACCAACCATTACTAATTGAATTGGTCTTTGCTTAGTTTGAGCATGGAAACAGTAATTAAAAAAAGTTTTTAAAAAAATAAAAGATTTTTTCATGATGATTTTCATTCACAATAAGCGCAAAAAATGTTTTTTCATTTTTTACGCTTATTGAATTAATTACCGTTTTTTAATAGGTTTAAAATTGAGATAAAACTAATTTCTATAAAAAGTTTTGTTTTCAGAAATTAACTTAGCAAAATATCCACAAAGTGAATATCTTTCCACACTAATTTCCTTTGAAAATTCTTCATAGAATGGCTTTAACTGTGATAAACCGGTATCATCTGCATATTTTAATAAGCCACCTCTAAATGGTGGAAAACCTATACCATATATCATCGCAATATCTAAATATTCAGGTGCTGTTACGATTTTCTCCTCTAAACATCTTGCAGCTTCGTTAATCATTGGCAAAATGAGTCGCATCTGCAAATAAGGCAAATCACTCACTTTTGAAGTGACATTATTTGCCAACCTCAATTCACTAATCACATTTTTAATTTCTAAATTTAGTGTTGGTTTATGCTCATTTTCTTCATAAAGATAAAAACCTTTCTTTGATTTCTTACCTTTAAATCCTAATTCTTTTATTTTATCTGAAAGCATTGTGCTTCGAAATCTCTCTCCAAGTCCCTTATAAATAATCTGACCAACCTTTTCACTAACATCAAGGCCAACCTCATCCATTAATCGAAAAGGGCCCATAGGTAATCCAAAATCTGTAGCTGCATGATCAATATCTTCAATACTATTTCCTTCTAAAAGCAGATATTGTGCTTCATTCAAATAGGTGGCTAGAATTCTATTTACTAAAAATCCAGGGCCATCTTTAACAATAACCGGAGTTTTTTTAACTTTTAACGCCCATGAATAAAGACTTTTCACTGTTTCTTTCTCTATTTTATCATGGGTGATTATTTCAATTAGTGGCATTTTATTAACTGGATTAAAAAAGTGTAATCCTGCAAACCGTCCTGGATTTTTGAAAACAGATGCCATTTCTGTAATACTTAATGAAGAGGTATTGGATGTCAGTAAAGCGTTTTCCTTAGTCTTACTTTCTAAATCTCCCCAGACTTTCTTTTTTATATTCATGTCTTCAACAATAGCTTCTACAATTAAATCGGCTGATTTTATCGTTTCATCTGATGTCGTCGGATTTATCGATCTCATTTTTCGTTCATATTCATCTTCACTTATCTTTTTTCTTTTAAGGGCAGATTTAAAAATGCTAGAAGCCTGTTTTAATCCAAGCTCTAGGGCTTCATTTCCAATATCCTTCATAAAGGGATTCATTCCATTATCTGCAAGTAACCAAGCAATGCCACCTCCCATTACCCCTGCACCAATAACGCCACCTTTTTTCAGCTCAAGAGCTGGATGCAAACTTTGCACATTTTCCGTTAAATGAGTTGGCATTTTTTTGCCAAAATCTGATATAAAAAAAACGTGTTGCAAATTTTTTGATTGAGGTGTTTGAGATAATTCACCAAATGCCAATGCCTCTTCTTGTAAATAATCTGATCTTTTCTTGCCAAAGTTTTTTTCTAAATGTTCTAGTATTTTCAATGGGGCAGGATAAAGTCCCTTGGTCAAAGACAACACTTGATCTCTTGCCTTTTGAAAAACAATTCTTCTAAGTAATATATTTTCTGAAATTGTATCCTTTAAACTTGGAGATCTTGTTTTTAAGGGAAACTTACCCTTAATTATTCTTAGGGCAACAGAATTCATTCTTTCAGCTGGAACAATTGCATCTGCTAATCCTAATTTAAAAGCTTTTTTTGCATCAATTTGTTTTCCAGTTAATAAATAATCCAAGGAAGTTGCTAATCCAATTTTTTTTGGCAAGCGGTAAGTTCCTCCAAATCCTGGTAAAACTCCAAGCATCACTTCTGGAAGTCCAAGTTTGGTTTTTGTAGAATCACTGACAATTATAAATTTACATGAGAGGGATAATTCCAATCCTCCCCCCAGACAAATTCCATCGACTAAAGCTATAGTTGGAAAAGAAAAATCTTCAATTGCATTAAATAATTCCTGGCCAGTTTCTGCTCCTTCCTGGGCCATCTCAACTGAAGATAAAGATTGAATAATTTCCACATCGACACCAGCTAAAAAACAATCTGATTTATGGGAAAAAAAGACTAAACCTTTATATGGATTTTTTTCTAATTTTATTTGATCAAAAAGTGATTTTAATTCATTCAGAGTTTCCTTACTAAATGTTGTTAAGGATTTTTTTTCATTACCACCAAACCCAACAAATAAAACTTCCTCTTGCTCATGTACTGTAATCTTTGAATATTTTAATTCTTTCATATGACACACACCTTAAAACTCATTAACGTATTATAATAAATATATTTAAAAAACTTACTATTGATTTCCTTAACTTAAATTTTCCACCATCATGGCACCACCTTGTCCACCACCGATACAAAGTGTTGCCAAACCAAATTTACCTTTTCTTTTTCTAAGCTCGTGGACGAGACTCACTATCAATCGACTTCCCGTTGATCCCACAGGATGTCCTAAAGCAATTGCACCTCCATTAACATTTAGTTTTTCTAATGGAATTTCTCCTAACCTTTCACTTATTCCCCATCTTTCAGAAATTTTTTCATCCTTCATTGCTCTCATTACGGCAATTGCTTGTGCTGCAAAAGCTTCATTTAATTCAACTAAATCCATCCCTGAAAGAACTTTATGTGTCCTTTTTAAAAGACCGTGAGTTGCTAGTAATGGCCCCATCCCCATTCTTTCAGGTTCTAATCCATGAAAGTGATAATCTACAATCCGAGCAAGAGGCGTCCAATTATGTTTTTTTAATGTTTCTTCGTTGCATAGTAACAACATTGAACCACCATCTGTGATGGGACAACTATTTCCGATAGTCACTGTTCCAGTTTCTCTTTCAAAAAAAGGTTTCATTTTGCCTAAAGATTCCACTGTGGACTGCTCTCGTGGACCAATGTCCTGATTAATTAATTTATCGCGATTTTTCCCTGCTATGATGGGTAAAATTTCATCTTTTGTCACTTGTGCTTTTTGGGCAGCTATAGCTTTTTTATGAGATCGATCAGCGAATTCATCCTGTTCAAGACGTGTAATATTTAATTCACGGGCCAATAATTCAGCAGTCTGGCCCATATTTTTACCACAAAATGGATCTGTTAATCCCTGTTCAATGGCAATAATTGGCTTTAAATGTGGTAGGCGGAAACTAAGAAATGTTTTAATTTTATCTGATGTTGTTTTAGCTTTTGATAAATTTAAAAAAAAATCCGTCATTTCCTTTCCAAACATCAGTGGCATTTGAGTCATATTTTCTACACCACCAGCAAAAATGAGTGAGGATCTTCCAGAGGAAATTTTATCGTATGCTTGAGAAAGTGCTTCCATTCCAGAAGCGCAATTTCTATGTACTGAATAACCAGAAGTTTTCTTATGTAATCCTGCCTCAAGAGCAATAACTCTACCCACATTAGGATATTTTGCTGGAGTTCCTGTATTTCCAACAATAACTTCATCAACTTCATCAATAGGTACATTCCACTTTTCACAAATATGACGAATTAAGTAATGTCCCAAATAGGGTGCTGCAACGAGTGACAATTCTGTGCCGGATTTACATTGAGGTGTTCTTTTAGCATCAACAATATAGACTGTTTTCATGAACATTCCTTTAAACGATTGAATTAATGAACAGATTATTTTCTAGAATTTGTATAATTACAGTGTAGAGATTTTCATAAAGAGGTGGTAGTAAAAATTGAAAAAAAATTCCTTTTTACGTTCTTTAGTTAAAAAGCCAGCAAAAAGGAATTCTATATAAAACCAGTAAAACTATTAAAGTGAAGAAGTCATCTAATATTAGAAAAAGACTGCAACTCCTACTTGGATTGTATAAGTATTCGATTCAGAAAATTGTCGTGAAAGTTCCTGTAACCTCATTAAATCAGGGTAGGTTTGATTTGCTGATCCCTCACTCAAATTATTTAATCCCCTTGCAAAATTTAACTCAAAGTTTGCTCCAACAGACTCATTAAATAAATAATCTAGACCTGCTCCAAGAAAACCACTTACATAATTTGCCGACACAGACTCTCCACCATAATTGTAAAGGGAATAGGAATAGGACTGACTATTAGAATATTCTAATTCTGTCATATCGTAGCCAATACCTGCAGAAAAATAAGGCAAAAAAGCTGAATCCTGTAATAAATGAAATTTTCCATATATATCAAAAACAGTTGCAGTAAGCTGAACTTCTCGGCCCTCACTTCCATAAACTCCAAAATAAGGAGATGGATAAATGGTATTTGAATATCCACCAACGTCATTTGTAACTAAAGATTTTCTTTGAAATCCAACTCCAAGAGAAAATCTTCCATAATTTTTGGATTCTAATTTTATACCAAACTGTGAATCTGTTTTTACCCCGCTAATCCCATCACCTTCATAATTTGTCATAGCAAGAAATGGTATAACTTTTAATTTATCTGAGGCCTGTTTCGGTTGTTCAACTTCATTATCTACATCCAAATTTGATGACATTTTTGAGTCGTCAAGTGAAGGGTATAAATCATCTTCAAATTTTTCAGATTCAATTTTAGTTTCTTCCTTAGTTGCTGCGGGCATCATATTTTGAATGATAATCGGTGCAGCGGCTTGCTGTTGCACAGGAGCTGTGTTTGTTGATGATGGCACTTGTGCCTGAGCTAAAGGAGCCGCGGCCAAGGCTGACTGAGTAGTTTTAACTTCATCCTTGTTAGGATTTTTTGCACTATTTGCAGTCTCTAGGGCTTCTCGTTGTTCTTCACAATCTGGATCTAAACCCGCTTCATCCATTAGACATTTTATTTTTAAGTTATATTCTTTGATAACACCTTCGGAAGCTTTTTTTTCTTCAACATATTTTTCAGTTACATTACTTAATTTTTCTGTAGTCTTTTGTAATTTTTTATATTTTGTTGTCTTTTTTTGATTAAGCTGTATCTGATTGGATTGCTTGCTAAGTTCAGTATCTAGATACTCAAGCTCTTGATCTCCCACTTCTTCTTCTTCAATACCTTGTCCATCAACTATAAGTGGTTTATCGCTATTATTTACATTGTTATTAATATTAACACTGACCTTCTCCCTTGGAGATCGAGAAGATAATTCATTATTACTATCACTGTCTGATGAACTAGATTCAGCAGCATTAGGACCTGTAACAATGTCATCATTTTGTGCATAGATTATTGAACTGCCCAAGCAGGACATGAAAATTCCAAGTTTTCCTAAAAGTAATATTTTTTCAGAAGCTTTCATCACTCCTCCTCAGAGATATAGATAATACAAACTAATGTAGGGTAATATCAGTTCCCGGAATTACGCACAAGTAGTACACGTCTAACAATGTAAAATTTATAGCTTAATGAGTAAAAATAACTAGCCGAATTGATGCAGGAAGGGTCAGTTCAAATTTTTTTTTTAAATTTAAAACAAATTAATAATTCTATTCCTGCTTTTTAAATTTAAATTTTTTAAACTTTCCACCCGATTGAGCAGTTGAAACACTTGATTCAAGTCCCTTAAAAAGTGTTTTTATAAAGGAATTATCGCTTCTAACTAGAGAATCTTTTACCCTCGTAAAAGTTGTTAGTGCGATTGCAATAACCACAACTAGAAGCAGGATATATTCTATTGTAGATTGCCCAGTCGATTTATCTTTTTTTAACATTTTCCAGATCATTAAACTATTTTAGTTCAACTAGAAAAAAATGATGATTTAGGAAAAATTTCCCCTACAGCATGGCCACTGATAACTTATCACATATCATTAGTAGTAAAATGACCAAAGTTTTTTAGAACACTCTCCTAAAAAGTGAGACCAATATGATTGATTTCTATCGATGGTGCAAAAATGAACAGGGAATTCAGTAGAAGAAGATGAATCCGAATTTAATCCTAATTTCTTGGCCGATTTTTCAATAGAAAGAAGTGATTCAATTTTAGTATCAATATGCACTCCAAGATTTCTAGCAAAAAAAGAAAATTTATCACCATGAGTTAATACAGAGCTAGAATTTTTTATATGACCCAATTTTAACTTCCAAAAAAGCTCACTCTGTAATACTTGACTTAAATCATCTTTGATTTTTTCCATTACATGTTCACCAAGAGGCAATTTCTGTTTCCTTCTAACAAGAAAATATTCAACGCGATTATTATGAGAAAAGGACATTAATGCACTAAAACCTTCATCATATAAAATCCTAGTCTTCACTTCCAAAATAAAATGATGCATGTTTTTTTCTTTCATATCTGAATAAAAGACAATGGATTCTATGAGATATTCATTCTTTGCTATTTCATAATTAGGAAGGATCTGCCACTCCAAATCCTTAGACATAGGCTTTTCATCAACAAGATTAATTTCATGTAATGGCTCCAACTCTTCTGAAATTTTCTTTAAATTTAATTTATAAAAAGCAGAACATGCTGGGACTAGATGATCAAACCACATTTCCTTGGAATAAAGATCAAAGGTGGAAGATTTATAAAGCAAACTCCAATGATCCATCAGTTTTTCAAAAATAAAATGGTTATTATTTTTTTTATCTAATTTATGAAACTTAACAAGTTCCTCAGCCCATTTTGCTAAAAACTGAAAACTTGATGAATATTCCTCGTAATACTTTTTTTTATCAAACGTAAATAAAACTTTATCTACATATTTTTTAAGATCATTCTCGAAATCTTCATTAAAATTCATTTCTTTATAACTTAAAAAAACATCTCTTAATTCAATGGAAATCGGCAACAATTCCTTTCGCAAAATTTCAACTATATTTCCATAAAAACTAGATCCACCAATCACGCAATGCTTGCCATTATTACTAATCAAAAGCTCAATCTGACTAAATTCTGATGTAAAATCTAATATTTCCTGTGGTAACCAAAGTTTTTCATATTTTTTCCAAAGGATTAAATCCTTGCTCGTAACAAAATCTCTAGTCAAAGGGAAAAAATAAGACGAAATAGATTTTAATTCCAAAACCTTTGTCTCGCCATTTTCTAATTTGGGCATAGATGATCTAATAATTAAGGTTTCAGGAAAAATACCTTTAATTAGTTTTGATTTATCGAATTTTCTATTTTTAATAATCATTTTAAATTCATCTTTAAGCTAATAAAAATTATATCTCTTTTAACAAGTCAGACATCATATCTTCTTGATTTTCTAATCTTAATTTTACAAGAGAATTAAATTCTCCTCGATCCTTTTGTTTATCTAATCTTTCTTCTACTACAATACTCAATTCTGATAAATCTTGTAATTGAATTAATCTTTCTCTATCAATTTCTTTACAATACTCAAATTCAGTTGAGTGATTAGTGTTTCTACCACAAATCGTAATTGCCCCAGAAACAAATGGTTCCAAAACCGAATGAGATTTTGCAAAAAATCCTCCTCCAACAATGGCAAAATCAAAAAAACTAAAAAGTTCCAATAAAAACCCCTTGCCCTTAATCACTATTAACCCTGGATTTCTTTCCCAGTTTTGGCAAAGTTCTATCCAAGAATTCATACTATCAGAAGCATCTATTTGATAAATGAAAAGTGATTGATCACCAACAAACCTGTCCCAATTTAAGTCCTCAGGTCTATGCGGGACAACCACAAAAAATATTTTTTTATTTTTAATCAAATCTAATAATCCACTTTGTCCTATTACTGATTCGACTTCTTTGGGATAAAAATTTCCCGCAATGATTCTTTGTATTAGAGGAAAACTAGATTTTACCTCATTTAATAAATAATAAAGTCCTGAAAACTTACGACCTAACAAATCATGTGCCCCATTCATTCTCTCCATTATAGAAAGTAACCGAAACTCACTCAATCCTTGTATTGAAATATTCAAATAAGAAAATGGTAATATTTGAACAAGTTTTTTTTCATTTTCGGAGCTAGCATAAATTTTGCTAAAAAGTGCAAGAGAAATAAAAAAAAGCATCTTTTTAGAAAAAGCAGCACTTGGACTAAGATAAAAATTTAACAAAATGATTTTACGCTTTCGAGCAAGCTTCATGATACCTGGAAATAAATCATATCTGTTGCAAAGAATTGTTGCAGATGTAATCCAATGTTCCAACATTAAAGCCTGCTCATAATCCAGCAAGGGCATTCGTAAATATCTAAGGTTTTTATTATTGAGTGCTAAGATTCGATGTTCAACACTTGGGGATGTAAATATTAGTTCAATTTTTTTACCAGCTTTCAATATCGTTTCAACTAGATATCTAATCTGCTCCCACTCTCCTTCGCTTGAAAACTGAAAACAACAATCAGCTCTTATTCCACGCTTATTAAAAGATTGGCAATGTAAATCTAAATTATTTTTTTTTTCAAATTTTAAACGTTTTTTCAAAAAAAATATCTTTGAAAAAAACATTACAATGATTAAAGAAATACATATTTGAATGATCCAAAAACATTGCCAAAAAAACCAAGAAATTTTTTTCATAAAATAATTTTCAAGGTTTGATCTATCAAATCACCCACTCTAATTTCAGTTAAACATTCTTTTTTGTTTTTTCTAAAACAAAAACCTGATCCTGTTGCAGTACAAGGTCTACACCAAATATCTCTTGATAATGTAAACTGTTTTTGGGGATAGATTGGAGAAAAACCAAAATATTCAGAAGTTGCCCCAAAAAGTGTAATTGATGGAATAGAAAACATTGACGCTAAATGCATCGCTCCAGTATCGTTTCCAACTAATAATAATGCATTCGATACAATTTCAACAGTCTCTTTTATTTTTTTACTTCTAATCAATTGATAGTTTTGCTTAATACTCATTTTATTTTCTTGAAATTCCTCTTCTATAAAATCATTAGGGCCACAAACTACTTTAATCTGAAAATCATTGGGGATTTTCTCTGATAGCAATTTTATATAATTAATATAATTTACCTGTGGCCATCTCTTTAAATCATGTGCAGCAATTGGAAAAATAATAATCTGTTTTAATTTTTTACGATGATCAAGATAATCTATTTCATTTGTTTTTTTCTTTAATTGAAAATAGGTATTGGTAAAAAAAACTTCTCTTTCTGCACCATCTAAACTACTAAAAATAGGAAAAAAATCTTTCCAAATCCTTTTAATATGATTTTTATCTCTATACAAATTCAGCTTTAAATTAATTAAAAAAAATCTTTCCCACTTTCTTTTATCTAAAGTGATTGAAGGAGTTTTAAAAAAAACTGTTTTAAAAAACAATGATCTCCAATTTTGATGAAGATCAATAATCAAATCTATTTCCAACATCTTCATTGTAAATTTTGAATCTTTTAATAATCCAATATAATCTTTAACTTTTTTAGGTTTTTTAATTGCGATAACTTCTGAAATACCTCCAATTGGATCCAGGACTTCAATATACTCCTCATAGGTAAGAAAAAAAATTTCAACCTTGTCTTGATAAATTAATTTAAAAAAATGAACAATTGAAGAATTTAGAAGTACATCTCCAAGACTTGAAAAGCGGATTAATAAGATTTTCATCTTCTCTGCCTACCTATTTACAATTTTCGCCCACTCTTTTGCAAAGTAAGTAATAATAATGGATGCCCCAGCTCTACTTAATGACATAAGTGTTTCTTCCATCATGCCCGTAGCATTCCCCCACTTTAAATCACCCATCGCTTTTATCATTGAATACTCACCACTGACTTGATATGCAGCAATTGGCAATGTTGTATGCTGTGATAAGGCATAGATTATATCCAAATAGGGCAGTCCAGGTTTAATTAATAATATATCTGCCCCTTCTTCTTCGTCTTGTAATGCCTCGCGAATTGCTTCCTTAGAATTCCGCGGGTCCATTTGATAGGTTTTTTTATCTCCCATTTTAGGAGCTGAAAATAGTGCATCCCTAAAAGGTCCATAAAATTGTGAAGAATATTTTGCACAATAACTCATTATTAGAACATCTGTCTTATTACATTTTTCTAATTCATTTCTAATGGCTCCGATTCTTCCATCCATCATATCACTTGGAGCAATAATATCAGCTCCTGCCTCAGCTTGTAATATCGACATTTCCACAAGCCTATCAACAGTAATGTCATTTAATATTTTTCTCGTTTTTTGGCAGACTATACCATCGTGACCATCCGAATTATAAGGATCTAAAGCCACATCAGTCATTAGGACTGCTTCTGGAATAGATTCCTTAATCTCATTTATAATCCGAATGTAAAATCCATCCTTGTTAACAGCCTCAGTTGCATGAATATTTTTTAAATGTTCATTAATGACCGGAAATAATGCAAAAGTACTGATTCCCAAACTTATCATTTCTTTAATTTCAGATTTTGCACGATCTAAGGAAAAGCGATATTGCCCTGGCATACTATTAATAGGCTCGCTTATATTACTTCCTTCTTTTATAAAAAGTGGTGCAATGAGATTTGAAGTATTTAAATGAGTTTCTGCCACCATATCTCTTATGGCAGTAGAATTTCTTAATCTTCTATTTCGCTTCAACATTTTAAACTTCCTTTAATCTTTTAATGAATTTTTATGACTATCAATGGCCAAAAATGCCGCCGCATAAAGATGAATTTGTTTTATCATCATAAGCAATCCATTTGAACGGTTCATGGTTAATTGTTCAGCAATACCAATTTCTTTTAAAAAATCAGGTCTATGATGAAATATTGTTTTGGCCAATTCACCGTTGTAAACAAGAACTAGTAGAGAGATGATTCCCTTTACTAGCGCTGACTCACTATCAGCTTGAAAATAAATCCGTCCCTCTTTTAATTCTGGATATAACCAAACAAGAGATTGGCACCCTTTAATTAAAAATTTTTCTTCCTTATTTTTTTCTTCCATTGGAGAAAGTTGACGACCTAAATCCATTATAAATTTATATCTATTTTCCCAATCGGGAAATTCCTGTATTTTTTTTTTAATTGTATCGATTCTCTCTTCTAATGAATTTCCCCAATATGACATTATGCCCCCAAGTTTTAACTATATTAGCTTCTACTCTTTTAATCTGCCTAGACCACACAATATTAAAGTTAATTAATCGAATATTTTTAGGTAGTAATTGCCCAAATTTACCCCATCAAGACAGTAATTTCTTAATGCATATATAATTTGATTTAGGAGTAGAGATGGAAAAGGATTTTTCATTTCTTCAACACCTAACTGAAGTTAGGCCTGAAGAACAAAGATATGACAGCATTCCTTCGGAACAGCTTTGGCTATTTCAAATGAATGGTGAAATCAAAGGTCCTTTTATTCAGCAGGACATTATATCCTTAATCCCCAAGTTTAGATCTGAATTTGCTCAAGTACACGCTTGCCAAATGCGCGATAAAATCTGGAAACCTTTTTTTGATCACATTTGCTTTGATTTAAGAAAATTAGATTTTGCTTCTCGTCCCAAATTTAGGTCTAAGGAACTCGATTCTACAGAATATTTATTTCTATCTAATGGTGTCAAAAAAGGTCCCATCAATAATCTTGAAATTATTGAACTAATCGACCTACAAGAAGTAAAACCTGACACTTTAGTTTCAGCTGATGGCGGGAAAACATGGCACAGAGCCTATTTTTATCCTCAATTTGATCGCCGAAGCCGAGGAACTTTACGCGACGAAGATCTCATTTTACCAAGATCAGAAGATGTGGAAAAATCAGGCATCCTATCTCATAATGCTGCTCGTAAAAAAATGACCGTTAATTTCCAAGTAGAGGATTCTTTAAGTGCTGAAAGTGGCTTGCTTCAAAGCAAAAAAATATTTGAAAAAGAACGAGATGAAGAAAAACAACAAAAATTACTCGAACAGGAAATGACTCTCACCAGTTTTTCCATTGATAAAATGGCTAGATCTTTTGTTCAAGAAAAAAAGAAAGTTTATGGATTAATTGCTATTGGTACAGTCTTCCTTATTTTTGGCTTAACAAACCAATCTCAAAAGCCTCATAAAAAAGAGTCAAATGAATTGTCTCCTCTAGTAAGTATTCCAAATAGCATAAAAGATAAACCAACAATTAAATATGAAGACTTAACGCCGCCAAACTCTCCTATTCCAGAAAGCACAATGGAAGCAGCTCCCCCTGCAGAAAGAAATATGGCCAGCCAATCAAATGATACCCCCGATGACAGAGAAGCTTTTGAAAATGAGTACCCCAATAACGAAGATGAAAACGAAGAAACGCTTCAAACCAAAAACCTACGAAAGCCTGCCTCAAAAAATAGTCCAAAAAAGATTGTCATTACCCATGGAACAAACAAGGAAAAGCCTTATTCAGCAGATGATCAAGATGAAGCTGAACTTGACAACAACTCCTCCTCTGATACAGAAGATAGTGGAGATGCAAGATTAGACTAAATTCTCATTATAATTGACGACTTTTTCACATTTTTTAATGGCCAAGATGTCTTCTCAGAGCAAATCTAGAGGATATGTCAGACAGCTTAACTTCTACCAATTTTAAAAATCCTTATCCACTCCATCAAAGAGGAATTTCCTTTGAAGGAATGGAAGCATGTGGAAAATCAACACTTATTCATGGTCTTAAAAATCATCCTTCTCTTTTATCAATTGCTGAAATCAAAATTCTCAAAGAACCAGGTTCAACAGTATTAGGAGAAGCCTTAAGAAACATTTTGCTTGATAAAAATATTTCTAGAACAAAATGGTCAGAAACTCTTTTATTTCTTGCCGCTCGCCTACAATTATTAGATGAAATAAAATCACAAAAGAATACATCAACTATTCTTTTTTTTGATAGATACGTTGATAGCACCCTAGTTTACCAAGGAATAGTTCAAAATCTTGGCCTTGAGAATCTCCTTGATCTCCATCAAAAAGTTGGCATTTCCTGGATGCCACAAATAACTTTTTATCTACAATTAAATCTATCAGACTGTTTAATAAGATTAAAAAAACGTAATACTTCGCAAAATAATTATTTTGAAAATTGGTCAACAGAAAAATTACAAAAAATTATCGATGGCTATGATTCTTTGGCCAAACGTTTTCCAGAAAGATTTGTCATCTTAGATGCCTCTCTCTCACCTGAAAAATTAGTCGAAGAAGCTCTCAACCATATAAGAAAAAAATTTGGTATTTAATCCATGAAAAATAAAACAAATTTTTTAACATTTCTTTCAAAATTTTATACCCAAATAGAAAAATTACATTATTCCTCATCTCTTTGTATAAATTTTCCTATCCAATTTCGCCTAAATGAAGATGAACAAAATTATTTTATCGAAAACATCATTCGCCTACTTTGGGCAAACTGGCCAAATCGCAAAGGTCCAGAAAATTTAGAAAATCATCCTGATGTTTATCTCTTCCCACCTGGTGCTGCTTTTTTAGTTTCTGACGCCGAATTACTTCAGCGCTTTGAACAATCCCATCCCCTCTATTTAAAATCTAAAATTATTTTTTTACCAGGACCAGGTCCACTCTCATCTATCGTTTCTAATAAGCTTCTCAAATCTTTTGAAGAAAATACTATTCCAGTTGTCAAAATCTTTATTCAATTTCAATGGTCAGAGATGATTGATACATTGAAGTCTAGGGTCCTTCCAATAAGATTTAACTATGAAGAACTTCAAGAAGTTTTAAATCATCTACCAAATAAAACTTCAGAAAAAAATCCAACAAAAGAATTGCTCCAATTAGACCCAAGTTCTTGGCCTGAAAAATATGCAAAGGATGGCCCACTTGAAGATCAAATACAATTGACTGTCCTAGAATTACTTCTGGAGCGAGGATCCACTCAACAACTTTTTGATCAATGGATAAAATTACAAAAATGGATTGAAAATTCGAAATTATGGCATAATTCTTCCTTAGAAAGAATTCAGTTTCTTTCCCTATTTGCGAAAAGTCTGATAAACTTACCAAAAAATTAGACTATCAATCTCAATAAATTATAAAAACCTATGACTGAAAATAACAAAGACAAAGATCAAGATAAAAATAAAGATGAGGATCTCACCCAAATAGTAGAGGATTCTGTCTATCAGGAAAATTCTCTCATAGATGGAGATGATAATCCTTCTAAGGAAGATTCTCTATTTCTTCAATCTAGTGAAGACAATCAAAGCAATGAAACTCAAGGTCATATACAACAAAAACAAAACCGTTTTCAATCGGGAGAAATTTTAACCTTTGTTAAAGTTCGATTTCCTGGCAATGCAAAAAGTTTTCCTTTTCTCATTGGAAAAAGAAAAGTGATCTACGGGCAAAAAGTTGTGGCCATGAGCGATCGAGGAATGGCAGTAGGATACATTAATTCCTTCCCATTTAAAGTTCCCTTTAATGAAAATATGGAGACTGTTCGTTCAATAACAAAAGTTGCTACTGATGAGGATTTAACTCACCAAAAAGAACTTTATCAAAGAGAAAAACATTTTGAGCAGGTTTGCAAGCGGCTCATTGATAAACACAATGTTGATATGAATTTAACACATGTGGAATTTACTCAGTTTGGTAAAAAAGGCGTTTTCTACTTTACTGCCCCTGCCAGAATTGATTTTAGAGAGCTAGTAAAAGATATGGTTCTTGAACTTAAGGTTCGCGTTGAATTGAGACAAATTTCAGTAAGAGATCGCGCAGCTGCAGTTGGTGGTATTGGTCCATGTGGATTACAACTGTGTTGTTCATCTTTCCTTAGCAAATATGGTGCTGTCTCTCTAAAAATGGCTAAAAATCAAGATCTCTCTCTTGCCTCACAAAAACTCAATGGTGTTTGTGGACAACTTAAGTGCTGCTTATCCTATGAAGATGAATCCTATAATGAATTGCGAAATAAACTTCCTGAAATTGATCAATATATTGAAACTGTTAATGGTGAATGCGGAGTCGTGGAAAAAATTGCTTTAGTTGCCCAAACTTTTGATATGATTTCTCCCGATGGAGTAAGAAGGCGATATAGCAAAGGCCAGTTCAAGGGGCCGGCACCAGAAAACTTCCAAATGCCTAATCATATTGATCATATAAACGATGAAACTCAAACTGTCATAGGGATTGAGTTAGACTTACAAAACAAAAGAGCAAGGCTTGAAGCTGATATTGTAGCTTTTAAAACCTCCTCCGTTGAGTATGCAAATCAAATTTTTACATCTTTTGTAAATTAAATTTAAAGTGAGTGTTGTATTATAAAATAATAATACAACACTCTACTCGATTTTTATTTAAGAACAACCAGTAGTAGAACCGCAACTATCACACTTTAAGCAAGTTCCGTTTCTTAGTAGAGTATAAGACCCGCAATCAGGACATGCTTCACTTTCATAGCCCTTCATTTTTGCAATCTCGCGTTTTCTTTGACCCTCTCTCAATTCACTATTGGCATTGGGAGTATAGTCTTTTACCTTCGCCGACTTTTGAAACTGATCTAAAGATAGGGATTGAATTCCTGTTGATCCCCCAGCTTCCTCAATCATTTCTAAAAGAGGTTCTTCTCGTTTTGTTTCTCCAGAAATAGCATCTGAATTTAAATCGTCTGGCTTAACATGAACTAAATCATACCTTCCCAAATATCTGCATGCGAGATCTCGAAAAACGTAATCGATCACTGAAGTGGACATCTTTAAATTATCATGCCCTACAACAATCCCATTTGGTTCAAAGCGGGTAAATGTGAAGGCCTCTACAAACTCCTCTAGTGGAACCCCGTATTGAAGACCCAAAGAAATGGCAATAGAAAAACAATTCATCAAAGATCGATAAGCAGCTCCTTCCTTATGCATATCAATAAAAATTTCACCTAAAGTTCCATCGGAATACTGGCCAGTACGCAAATAAACCTTATGTCCACCAACGTGGGCTTTTTGAGTATATCCAGTTCTTCTATTTGGCAGACCACGCCTCTTGGTATCTCTTTCGTAAACAATTTTTTCCACGATTTTTTCAGCAGCATGAATGACTTTTTCAGTTTGAGATAAAGTATTAAATTCATCGGCTTCAAGTAATCCCAAATCCTCAAAGGCTTGAGCATTTAATGGCTGAGATAATTTTGAACCATCTCGGTATAGAGCATTTGCTTTAATCATCAACTTCCAACTCAATTTATAGGCATTTGAAACATCTTCAATTGTTGCTTCACTTGCCATGTTAATCGTCTTAGAAATAGCTCCAGAAATATAGGGTTGGACTGCGGCCATCATCCGAATATGGCCCTCGGTAGAAATAATTCGCTTTCCATATTTTCCACATTTATTAGCACAATCAAAAACGGGAAGATGCTCTTCCTTCAGAGCAGGAGCACCTTCAAGAGTCATTGTTCCACAAACAAAATCATTGGCCCTATTAATTTCACTATCTGAAAAATGTAATATCTTAAGCAGATTAAAATCAGGAGCATCAATTAATTCTTGACCTATTTTTAAATTATTTTTTAAAAACTCATCTCCTAAATTAAATCGGCTAAAGGCAAAAGTAATATCAAAAGCACTCTCTAAAGATTTTTCGATAACGCTAATTTTTTCGTCAGTAAAACCTTTTTCCCTTAACTGTTGATGAGAAATTGCGGGTGATCCTACTAAGGTTCCCGATCCAACAGCATAAGCAGTTATCTTATCTATTTGAGTTTTACTATAACCAAGATTTTTTAAAGCACTAGGAACTGATTGGTTAATAATTTTAAAATAACCTCCTCCAGCTAATTTTTTAAATTTTACTAGAGAAAAATCTGGTTCAATACCTGTTGTATCGCAATCCATGACAAGTCCAATCGTTCCAGTAGGAGCAATCACAGTCACTTGAGCATTTCTATAACCAAATTCTGTTCCTAGTTTTAATGCTTCATCCCATGAGTTTCTTGCGGCATTAATAATATATTGATCTTTTTCTGCATCACATAAAACTACTGGAGTTACTTGTAAGTTTTCAAAATTTTCTTTGTTTTCTCCCCAAGCAGCTCTTCTATGATTGCGAATAACTTTCATCATTGAATTTTTATTTTTTTCAAACCCATCAAACGAACCCTGTTCCTTTGCCATTAAAGCCGATGTTTTATAACTAATCCCACCCATTAGGGCGCCAATGGCAGCAGAAATGCATCGCCCTCTTTCAGAATCATAAGGTATCCCCATAACCATGAGTAATGCACCAATATTGGCAAATCCTAGGCCGAGGGTTCGATATTTAAAGGATCGCTCAGCAATACTTTTAGAAGGAAATTGGGCCATTAAAACTGAAATCTCTAAAACGATAGTCCATAATTCACAGGCGTGAGCAAACTTTTCAGTATCAAACATGCCCGTTGCTTCATCTAAAAATTTAATAAGATTGATACTAGCAAGGTTACAGGCGGTATCATCTAAAAACATATATTCTGAACAGGGATTTGAGGCATTAATTTTTCCATCTTCAGGGCACGTATGCCATTCATTAATGGTATCATCATATTGCACACCAGGATCTGCGCTATGCCATGCAGCTTCAGTAATTTTACTCCACAGATTTTTTGCCTTAATTTCTTTAATTACTTTTCCGTCAATTCTCCCTTTCAATTTCCATACATCATCTTTTTCTAATGCATTGAAAAATTCGTTAGGTATGCGAACGGAATTATTTGAATTTTGTCCAGATACTGTAGAATAGGCTTCGGAATTCCAATCCACGTCAAATTGTTCAAATTCCATTTCTTTAACGCCCATCTTGGCCATATCTAAACAACGGGAAACATAATTCATAGGAACGTGATCTTTATTGGCACGCTTTATAGCAACTGCTAATAATTTATTTTTTTTAGGATCAATACTTTCAAGAATGTTTGTGCTTTTGAAATCAAAAATGGCGTTCCAAATTTCATGCAATCTCTGTTTGCAAATTTTTGAACCAGTTACGAGTGCAGCAACTTTTCTTTCTTCTTTTACTTTCCACTGAATAAATTCTTCAATGTCTGGATGATCAAGATCTAAACAAACCATTTTTGCCGCACGCCTTGTAGTCCCACCCGATTTAATCGCTCCTGCGGCGCGGTCTCCAATTTTTAAAAAGGACATGAGTCCTGAAGAAACTCCACCTCCAGATAAAATTTCATTTTCCCCTCTAATACTTGAAAAATTTGTGCCAGTTCCTGAACCATATTTAAAAAGCCTGGCCTCACGTATCCAAAGATCCATAATTCCATCTTCATTAACCAAATCATCTTTAACAGACTGAATGAAACATGCATGTGGTTGTGGGCGCTCATAGGCCGATTCTGATTTTTTTAATTCTTTAGTTTTTGGGTCGACATAATAATGTCCCTGGGCCTTACCTTTAATTCCATAGCTTGAAAAAATTCCTGTATTAAACCACTGAGGAGAATTTGGTGCAGCCATTTGATTAGCAAGCATATAGGATATTTCATCTTGAAAATTGCTAGCATCTTCAGCTGTATCAAAATAATGAAATTCTTTTCCCCAACCAGTCCAACATCCTGCTAATCGATCAAAGACTTGTCTTGCATCTGTTTCAGCTCCTAAAATACTTTCTCCTTGATCATTTTTTAAAATATTTCCTGCTTTATCTTTTTGAGGAACTCCCGATCTTCTAATATATTTTTGAGCAAGAATATCGCTTGCAACCAAAGACCAATTTTCTGGAACGGCTATGGCCTGCGCCATTTTTTTTGACCCATCAGTATTTCGAACCTCACTCACTCGAGTTTCAAATTTTAAATTTGCGTAGGGAGTTTTTAATTTTTTAGTGAAGACTTTTTTTATTTTCATTGGAACGCTCCTTTCCTTGGTTGTTCAAGTTGTTGCTGAATTTGATAGAATATTTCCTAAGTTCTATTCAAAGAATTTTCCAAGATGACGTCAACACAATAGATAGTGTTAATCTTTAAAAAAAACAGAGTGAACACTACTAGATATTGTGTAGAGATAAAATGTTGATAAAAAAAATCTATTAATTTTTAGCAATATTTCATTTAGAAAAGGATATAACTCCCCTATTTTTTTGATTTGAATCTAAAAATGAAAAGGGGAGTTGGTATTAAAAAAAATTGTCTAGTTGTAAAAAAAAATTATGACTTTTTCTTGCTAGGTTTTTTTCGAAGACTTGGATTGTGATTATTTACTAACTTTTTTTTCCGTGCAATTCTTTTTAACTTGATTTTACTTTTTTTTCTTGTCTTCTTTGCCTTAGGAGCACGTGCTTTTTTTAATTTTTTCATCTAATCCTCTTTCACTATTATTGTTGAAAATATGAATACAATTGAACCACCTTTGAGCTATCAGAGCAAGAATTTGTTAGTCGTCTTCTAAACTGAACCATTCCATAAAATGATGATTTTTTTTCTATGACAAAACTTAAAAACTCCTGTTCACTCACTTCCCATTTCTCCTGAAGATCTCCAGTTACTTTAGTTTTAAAAACTCGAGTTACTTTGATACAAACAGCACCCGTTGGAACAAGGACATCAGTTGCACAACCTAATCCATCAGTAATTTTAAAACTTTTATTTTGACTTTGATCTGCAGCACGCACAATTTCCAAATAGTCTCTCAAGCTTGCAGAGTTTTCTTTCCATCTCTTAATTAAAGCTCTATCTCCCGTTCCAACATCTTCAAGCTGCTTGCAATAGTAACTTAAAATTCCAAACTGTTTTTGCTCAATGCCACTAAAAAATAATTTATCTGTTACAGAAGTTGTATAGGAGTATTTTCTTTCAGAACCACTATCATCAGCTGTTACTTTTAAAATCAGAGAAAATCTATTTTCAAAAGAATTGTCACAAGTTTTAGAACTTAAATTAAACTTATGCTGATTACCGTTTGCCATGGGGGCATATTCATCAATGGAATCACAGATGGTGGATAATAGTTCAATTTCAATATCAGTAAATTCCGTATTGCCAGGCTTAATGGGATCTACAATTGGCCCATCCTTGCTCGTATTTGCAGGAGGGTCACAGGAGGTTAATGAAAAAAATAAAAACAAAAATAAAAAGCTATAACAATTTTTATTAAAAAAGATCACACACACTCCTCAGTAAACTTACTAAAATAAGTATACTTTGTTGCGAGTAGAAATCAATCCAAAGAATTTATCGCCTATTGCAAAGGGAGTAAAAGAAGTAGAATAACTATGTCCAAGTTGAAATTGATCTAATTTTTTTAAATGATCAAAATCAAAAACTCTCAATACTCCAGTATGATCGAGTGTTAAAAGTTTTTTATTCCAAATCCCAATCTGAGCAATTGGAATATCAACAGCAACGCTCAATTCCGATAAAATCTGGGCCTGCTCGCTTAGGATAACAATTTTACCTTCGGCAGTTCCTACAACTAACTTATTATTAAATTGAATAAAATCAGTAACAGGTTTTACTTGTGCCAACTTCAATAGGTTGCCATTAGTTAAATCGAGCACCTTCAAAACTCCCTGATAAGTAGCAACCCAAATTTTTCCGTCCACAACAAAAGGGGTCATTAGTACATCTTGAAATTGACGACTCTCACCCTCGGCAACTTTTTTTTCCCATAATATTTCGCCCTTCTCTAACCCAAAGGAAACTAAATTTCCATCGGCAAATCCAACAAATAATTGATTTGATTTTACAAGGGCAGAACTCTTCCGATGTAATGAAATAGTGGAAGACACAGGTCTTCTATAAGCCCAAATTAAATGTCCATCTTCCTCAGCTAAAACAACAACCGCATGACTTCTAAGAGTTAAAATTATTTTTTTTTGAATAATTTGAAAACCACCTTCACTAGGTGCACCTAATTGCTGTCTAAAATTTACTTTTCCAGAGCTTTGACTAACCGACAAAATTTCTCCATTAATAGTGGTAATAAATATATTGCCGGAACTAACAACAGGAGCACCTAAAAATCCTACTTTGTCTTTGAGTACTACAACACTTTTTCCACTATCTACACTTAATTTGATGAGCTCCCCAGATTCTGTTCCATAATAAAAATCATTTCCCGCAAAAACACCTCCATTAAAACCAATTGGCAACTTTCCTGTTCTATAAAATGGATCGATATCCCTCGCAAATTTTAAGGTTAAAATTTTATTTTCTTTCTTTGGAGATTGAAATTTAAGATCAGTCAAAACTAAATTTGAACAACTAAAAAGATGACAAAATATGAAAGCAAAAAGACAAATTTTTTTTAAGGAAATCATAATATTTTAACCAACTTTGCATAGGGTGAATTTGGAAATTTACTCAATAGTTTTTCAGATGAAGTTTTAAATAAAGATTCGTCTTTTTTAATTTTTGCTAGCCGAGATAAATCATAAAGTATCTTTTCTTCTTTCTTAAAAGTCGAATCCATTAAACTATTTAAAATAGTAATAGCTCCATTATAATTATTCTGATTTTCATAGATTGCAGCCAAGGTAATTCCATAGTGATTAAAGCTGTATTCATTTTTGCCGCTTTGATTATAAAGCTTTAAAAAAATAGGCTCCATGGTTGAATAGGCTTTTTGATCTTGCAATAAAGAATACAGAGTTCTGGTTAAAAACATAAAAGCCGATGGCGCATTCAATTCTTCAACAAGTTTCATCATTTCTGGAGCATAGGCATCCAGTGTGATTTTTTTTTCCTGTAGAGCAATCACCTTATCTTTAGAAAAAGTATAAACCTTCTCTCTTATTGTTAAACTTTTATTTTCTTGATAGGATTTCCAGCCAGCATACCCAGCCACGGCCAAAACAATTAAAACAAAACCTGCAATCACCACATTTTTATATTCCACAAGAAGATGACCTAAATCAGTTTGGTTGATTTCCTTAGCAAGAGTATTACCTAATGATGTACTTCCACTAGATGAGCTCCCAGAAGCTACATCACCAGCATTGGCCTGAGGTTGTTTAGTTGAATTCATGACACTCTCCTATTTCTAGCTAAAGATATTAAAAAAATTCTATTGTCTTCTAAAAATATGTTTTAAGTCACTTCGTTGTCAAAGAAGAAAACGTCCCATAGAATTTTATTAGGGCCACCATTATCCAGGAATAGGAAAAAACATGGAAGCTGAATCTAAAAATGCAGGATGCAGGAAAATTTTTCTTCTCTCAATACTATTACTCACATCCCTTATGCCATCCCACTGTTATTCTCTAAATTTATTAGGCAGACTAGGGCTTGGGTTTTCTAATCAGCTGGTAAACGATCTACCAGCATTATCATTTAAAGTACAAAATTCAAAATCAACTGCCTATGGTGGACTTCTGGCCATTGATTCTAATGACAGATCTACAGATTATGGACTTGGTTTTAAATTTTACAGGCTGTTGTTTGATGAGCCACATCTAAACTTTTTTGCATCTGGAATGGCGGCCATCTTAAAAAAAAATGATTTAAGCGGTCATCAAATTGATGGCACACTGGGAACAGAATTTCATATTCCAGGACTAGAGAGTATTGGTTTTAGTATTGAATTTGGACTTTCCTGGAACAAGGTAAACAATGAAAAACATTTAGAAACTCGTGGATTACAATTTATTAATGCCGGAGTTCATTTTTATTTATAAATCAAAAAAGTTCTCTCTATTTGTGCTAATAACAACCATGCTTAACCTTGGGTTACTCCATTCACTGCGAGCTCAAAATGAAAATGACATCCTAGAGGGATTTAATGACGATTTAAATTCTTCTAATGATATCTTTAGTGATTTTGGTGAAGAAATTGAAAATAAACAAATCCAGGAAGAAGAAAGATTCTATCGCTATGGCCGTTTTGTTTCCTTTACCATGGGACTTGGCTTAACCACATTCTCAGGAAATCGTGGTAAAGCTTATAATGATAATCATCCCACATTTTCCTTCGGAATCATTTATTTTGCCGACTTTCGAAATGCCTTCAATTTGGGAATGGAATATTCAAAACACACCATGCTAATCGATTCGCCAGTAGAAATTAATGATGATTCTGAAAACCCCATTGGTGCAGTTGATATTACCTTTCTAAGACCCTTCATGGCCTACCGCTACTATATCGATACCACAGATCTAGGTACTGTCATTACTTTTGCAAATCCCTACTTGATTGCCAGACTTGAATATTGGTACCAAAGAAATAAATTTCGCGAATACAATGATGGCCAAATGCAAAAAGGCGGTGGCCTTGGCCTTGGCGCAGGTGGAGGACTTGAAATTCCTGTAGATCTTGAAAAAAGCTTTTTGGGAATACAGTTTTTAATCCACCAGGTAAATCTTTTTGATAAAGATACAAAGTCCTTTCGATCAACTCCATCATCAACCGATCCGACTTTTTGCGAAACGAATCGCTGCTATGGATTTGATAATCTAAAGGGAATTGGTTACAGCTTTATGACCTCATACCTAATCTCATGGTGAAAAAATTTGATGAAAGATTAAAATTCATTTTCTAAACTTTCTTCGCGTTTTTTCCTATCACTATTTGTTCTAAAAATTAAATGTATTGGAGTATTTTTCAAGTCCATTTTCTCTCGTAGTCCATTGATGAGATATTTTCTATAATTCTCTGGTATTTCTTTAGACTTATTAGAAAATAATAATATGGTTAATGGAAACTCTTTCACAATTGTCGCATATTTAATTTTTAATTGAACCATACTTGAATCGCGAATATTAAGTGGTCTACTTTCAAGTAACTCTGATATTGTTCGATTTAATTCCCCGGTAGAAATTCCCTTGGCCCTATAAATATAAAAATCTCTAATGGCCTTTTTTAACTTGAGAACGCCCTCACCTGTTTTAGCTGAAATAGTAAATTTTTGACAAAATTCTAACCAGGGAACAAGGTGCTCCCAGCTCTTATGCCACTCATCTTTTTCACCTACGTCACTAAATTCTTTTTTAACCAGATCATATTTATTTAAGGCAAGTAAAATAGGACGTCCCTTTTCAATTGCTAAGCCTATAAGAGTTCTATCTTGATGAGTAAGACCTTTACTCACATCAATAACATAAATGACAATATCAGCGTCAGATAAACATCTTAATGATCTATAAACAGACTGTGATTCAATAAAACCATCAACTGATGAGGAGCGTCTAATTCCTGCTGTATCAATAACAAGAAGAGACCGCCAACTATCCTTCATAAACTCTTGGGCAGTTTCTTTTTCCCTATATAAAAAGTTTGATCCTAGATATCTTCCCTTCTGTTGATTCCAAAATTCATCAACAGTACTGATATCTATACCAAAATCAACATTCAAATATGCCTCAACAGGATCTACTGTTGTACCAGCAATTGCGCTAACCACGGATCTTTTATGGCCTAAGATTTCATTTAGTAGAGTTGATTTACCAACGTTTGGGGCACCTATAATAGCAAATGAACCTAGAATTGGAAAATCAGGCGTCGATAATATAGAATTCGTTGTTGTATTTGTATTGATATCTAAAGCATCACTTAAGATAAGTGCATGTAGTGTTTCTAAAAGTTCGCTTAAGCCCCTTGAATGCTCTGCTGAAATAATAAATTGCTCATCTTCATCAATACCAATTTTAGCAAACTCATGGGATCCGAGTACCTGATTTTCCGTATCGCATTTATTAATAACCAACCAAAACTTTCGATTTGTTTTTCTTAGATAATGAATAATTTCCTCATCACTTGCAAGTAAGCCTTCGCGAATATCTACAACCACCAAACAAAAATCTGACTCTTTAATCGCCAGCATACTTTGTCCTGCCACTTGAGACCAAATAACTTCCTGATCTGTTGATTCTGCAGAAAATTCCCAATCCACCATCTTTGGAAAAAAACCTCCAGTATCAACTAAAAAAAAATCGCATTCTGGAAATTCTTCACCAGCTTCTTCAAATTTAACTAAAGTATAATTTCCATCCCTTGTAACACCAGGTTCGTCGTGAACTAATGCCTTTCGCTTAGTACAAGCTATTTTATTAAAAAGTGAACTTTTCCCTACGTTAGGACGTCCAACAATAGATATAATAGGAGTCTGTTTCATTATTTTTGCCTCCAAACGCGGTGGGAGTTTTTAGCTCTTGGTAATCCAATTTCTTCAAGAATAAAATTATTTTTATTCCAATTTGGAGAAATTTTTACGTGTAAATTTAAAAAGACCTGGCCTCCGAGAAGTGTCTCAATTTTTTTTCTGGCCCTAGTTCCAATTTCCTTTATCATGGCCCCCTTTGCACCAACAACAATGGAACGTTGACTTGGACGATTTACTAAAATAGAAGCAGTAATTTTCGCCACTATATTTTTAGCATTTCCTTCAGATAATTGCCCTCTTACACGCGGCTCTAAAAACTCCTCAATAATAACTGCTACTTCGTAGGGAAGCTCTTCTTTCAAAAGATAATAGACTTGTTCTCTAATATATTCTGAAACAAAAAATTTCGTATTTTTATTTGATAATTCTCCTTGGGGAAATAAATGTGGGCCAGATTCTGCGGCATCAAGCAATGCACCGGTTAACAAATGTAGATTTTCCTCTTCTTTAACGCTGACAGCAAAAAACTTCATCTGATTTTTTTTGATAATCTTTTCATCCTGAGCAATTAATTCTTTAAACATGGCCATTTTGTCTTGTAGCTTTGTGGCAGTAACTAAATCTGTTTTCGTAAATACGATATAGTGTGGAATGGGTTTATTCCAACCTTGCCATAACTCAATGGATTCTTTTATTTCTTCAATAAAATTTCGATGAGCACTATCAACTAAAAATAAAACTAACTCCGCACCTTCTGTGGCGAAATCAGATTCCTGATTCATTCTTATATTTAACTCTTTATTGGATTTGTGAAATCCTGGAGTATCAATAAAAATAATTTCCGTTTTATCAATGGTCATCACACACTGAAAATGATTGCGAGTAGTCTGAGGCAGTGGACTAACAATCGTAAAGTCCATATCCATAAAATGATTAATTAATGTACTTTTTCCCACGTTAGGCTTTCCAACGATGGCAACGGTTAGAGATTTATTATTAGGATGTTGATCAGTATTAAGCATAATGGTCTCTCTTAGTTTTATTATTACGAATTTATAATATAATGTTTAGCTAATATTTTTTCTGCTTCTCTTTTTGTTTGCGCTTCTATAGTCGCCAGTAGTTCATCTCCTACACAAAGGCTCACTTCTACAAATTCTTGCCCCTCTCTATAAAAGGACCTATTTTGAACATACCTTGGATTACTTTTATACTTCTTATGAATTAATTCCTGGGCCTTGGTTTTAACATCAGCATTAATTAAATCTTCCTTGGAAAAAAAAGTTTTATGATGTGTCTTCTCCCAAGCTAAAATGGTGCTTTCAAATACTTCACTTACTCTACTAAAACCTAGTTCAATAAAAATAGCTCCTAGGAATGCTTCAAAAACCTTGGCGGAAATTTTGTTCAATTTATCCTTAACTAAATCTGTACCATGATTCATGAATCGTAAGTTTTCTCCCTTACCCCACCTCAAAAATGTAGCTAATTCTAAAAACTCACCTAAAATAAACAAACTTTTTGTACTTACTAATTCAGCACGCATTTTTGATAACTGTCCCTCGGATTCCAAGGGAAAATGTCGAAATAACCAATGGCTAAACAAAGTATTAACTACTGTATCGCCAAGAAATTCTAATCTTTCATAGGAAGAACAATGATGTTCGTGAGAATAAGAGGGATGTGTAAGAAACTCCTCTAATATTGCTTGAGACAATTGGACTTTATGATCAATCTTATTTTCTAAATGAAAAAGAAAATCACTTAATGAGCGGTTCATTATTTTAAGTCCATAGGTAATCATTCTTATAAAAAGAATCTGTATGAAAGTAACTAGCACCTCCTTGCTATCCTTTCAAGAAGGAAGATGGTAGTCTGCAAAATGTTCAAATACTGGTTTTAAATTAAAAAGTTAGCTCTATGAATATTGAATTAATGCAAAACTATCAAAAAGAATTTCTTCAATTTTATCGATCTCAGGGAAAAAGTGAGAATAGTTTAAAATGTTACCGATTAGATTTTAGATGCTTCAATGACTACTTGAGTCATCGAGCGGATATCCTAGAAAAGAAATCCTTATTTGATCAAGCAATGACCCAGGAATTTGAGGGACACTTAGGAATTAAATATCAGAACATAAATTCTATTAGAAGAAAGCTTCAAACCCTGAGATTATTTTTTGATTTTCTTATAAAAAAAGAAATTGTTTCAGAAAATCCCATAAAAACTATTCACTCGGCACCAAAAGTTCTCTATCCACCAAAACTTCATACTTTAGAAGAAATTGAGCATGTTTATCTTTATTTAATACATAAAATGACAAATGCATCTAGTGCAAAGGAAAAACTTCAATATAGTAGAAACTTAATTATTTTTTTAATTATCTTTTACGCCGGACCAAGCGTGTCTATTCTAGGAGAATTAAAAAAACAGGATATTCTAAGGGGTAATTTCCTTAATTCAAATGGTGAAAATCTCTTTCAATTGAGACTCCTCCTTCACCCCAAACGCCGAGATGCTTATTCCATTCCACTTCCAAAGGAGCTGGAAATAAAATTAACCCACTACCAGGAAATTCTAGATCAGGAAATGAATAAGGATCAGTTTTTCTTTGAAGAACTTTTTTTTAATTCTAATGCCTATAAATTAATAAGTGGCGGTTTATCTCCAAGAGGACTTGAGGATATCTTCCATAAAATGAGTGAAATTTTAAAATTAGAAATGACTCCAAAGTCCCTTCGCCAAACTTGCATTTTAAGATGGATTGCTCTTGGAATTGAACAAACAACTATTAAGGAATGGCTCGGAGTAGCGCCATCCTATTCACTCATTCTTTATCAGAATGTATTTGAATTAAATCAAGAAACCTGCAACAAACTGAAGTCCTTTAACATTTAGTAAAAAAAATTATGTCAACTCATTCTAATAATTTGCCAATACCTAAATATTTTTGGCCATTTCTCTTTCTAGATCCTCTAAAGATTTTTGAAGAGAAGCTTCAACTTTCTACCAATGATTTTCTCAATCTTTGTTTAAAAAATGCTGCAAAAGGTTATGGCCTTACTAAACCAAATCCCATGGTGGGCTCAGTGCTCGTGGATTCATCACAAAAAATTTATGAACATTACCATACTCATTTCGGAGGCCCACACGCCGAAAGAAATCTTTTAGAAAATCTTCCAATGTCAGTAACAAAAAATGCAACTCTTTATTGTAATCTTGAGCCCTGCCAACACTCGAATAAAAAAACACAGCCCTGCGTCCCATTAATCATTAAGTCACAAATTAAAAAAGTAGTTATTGCCTCTGAAGACAACAATCCTTCTGTATCTGGAAAAGGAATTATAGAGCTTCGGTCCCATGGGATTGAGGTTGAGTTATTAGGAATAGCTAATCAAGAAGCTACTTATTTAAATAGGACTTTTTTTATCTCTAACAAGAGAAAACGCCCCTATATACACCTTAAATTGGCGACTACACTTGATAACTGTTTTGCCAGCGACCAAGATTCAAATACCGCCTTTATTACTAATGAAAAAAGCAGGGAACTTGTTCAATGGATCCGAGCAGGTGTTCAATCAATTCTTATTGGAGGAAAAACCCTACGCACAGATAATCCAAAGCTAACTGTGAGACTAGAACACTTTAATAAGGATAAACATTTCAAGCAACCAAACCGAATTATTTTTTCAAGCCAACGAATAGATAAAACTTCGAATTATCACCTTTTTAATGATGAATCTAGTCAGCAAACGAGCATTGTTGGGCTAGTTTCCCCAAATGAATTAAAAGAATGGTTAAGTTTACAATTTGAAAATGGTATAACCTCTATGCTCATAGAGGGTGGCCCAGGCCTCCAGCAATTATTTTTAGAGGAGGATTTGTTTGATGAGATCAGTTTTTTTATTGCCCCTCAAATTTTGGGCGGAAATCAAAAACTTTTTTTCAAAAAACCAAGAAAAATTGAAGAGGCCCTTTCTTTAAGAGGTGGACGCTGGTATCAACTGGATGAGGATCTTTGCTTCCATTATATAAAGAAATAAGGACAAAAAATAATTATGTTTACTGGTCTTATACAAACCACAGGAAAAATACTTTTTACAGAATTAAATAGTTCTGGCAAATCTTTTCAAATTGAATCATTGCTCCCATTAGATCTAAAAATTGGCGATTCTGTTGCAATAAACGGGATTTGCTTAACTGTGGAAATGATCCAAGATAAAACTTTTCAAGTTCAAGCGATACACACCACACTTGAAAAAACGACAATAGGATCTTTATCGATAGGATCAATGTTAAATCTTGAACTTGCCCTAAAACTTCATGATAAAATGGGTGGACACCTTGTGCAGGGGCACGTCAATGGAATAGGACAAATTACTCATTTAATAAAGCGTGGAGAGAACTGGGAAATAGAAATTCAAATACCCGAGGATTTAAAAAAGTTTTGCTTAAGTGAAGGATCAATTGCCATTGATGGGATCAGCCTCACTATTGCTAAAATGACGGAAGCAGGGATTATTCTTTCAATTATTCCTCACACCTGGAATGTTACGAATTTTGCCGAACTAAAATTAGGTAATTTTGTAAATATTGAAATAGATATGATGGCCAAATACATTGCAAATTTTGTAGATAGATATATGCAAAAATTAAATAATTCTAATATGACAACTAATTAATATATGGAAGTACGTAGAAGGTTACCATGAAAAACAACCACCACTTAGACTTTAAATTTCTATCTGTGGAAGAAGCAATTGAGCAATTTCAAATTGGTAAGCCAATTATCATGGTAGACGATGAAAATAGAGAAAATGAAGGCGACATAGTAATGCCAGCTGAATTCATTACTCCTGAATGGATAAACTTCATGGGTTCCCAGGCAAGAGGACTGATCTGCACACCTCTAACTCCGGACTACGCAAAAAAACTCCAACTGACCCCCATGGTTACCCACAATACTTCAGATCACGAAACAGCTTTCACAGTTTCAATAGATGCTGCACAGAATATCTCCACGGGGATTTCTTCCTTTGATCGCTCACACACAATTAAACTTTTAACTGAAGATAAAACCCTACCCCAAGATTTTGTGCGTCCAGGACATATTTTTCCACTGATTTCTAAGGATGGAGGCGTTTTAACTAGAGCAGGACACACTGAAGCAAGCACTGATTTATGTTTACTTGCTAAACTCATACCCGTTGCCGTTATTTGTGAAATTATGAATGAAGATGGATCCATGTCACGAATGGATGATTTAAAAAAACTATCACTAAAATGGAATATGGGAATTATTACGATCAAGGCCATACAGGATTATCGCTGGAAAAATGAATCTATATTAAAACTCAATGCCACGAGCATTCTTCCTACACACTATGGCCAATTTCATATTCATCACTACATCAATATTCATAGCAAAGAAGAAGTTACAGTTCTTGAAAGCGACAAAAAATTAACTGATTATAAAAAAAATCCACTCATTCGCATCCACTCCTCCTGTTTAACTGGAGAAGCTTTTCATTCTCTACGCTGTGATTGTGGTTACCAGCTACAACTTGCCATGCAAGAAATTGCTCAACAAGGCGGGCTTCTTATTTATTTATTCCAAGAGGGAAGAGGCATTGGATTAGGAGATAAAATCAAAGCCTATCACCTTCAGGATAATGGACACGATACCATAACTGCTAATATTGAATTAGGACATCGAGTTGACGAAAGGCAATATGAAAATGCTTTTCAAGTATTAAAAAAACTTAATATTTCAGAATGCAGATTACTTACTAATAATCCTGAAAAGGCCGAGGTTTTAAAAGAATTTGGAATAAAAGTGACAACTGAGTCCTTTGCCGTGCCAGTCCAAGAACATAATAAAAATTACCTATTCACAAAAGTTCACAAGATGAATCATAGTCCTCAATTAATTAATGATCTCCATGTAACAAAACTCATTAATTAGATAACAAAGATAGATTTTAAAAAGGATTGTAGATAAAATGAATACACCAAAAATATGGCACGGCGATCAAATGTTAAAAGCCTCAGTCCCAGTGGCAATTGTGGTTTCAAGATTTAACGAACTTATTACCAAAGAACTATTACATGGGGCTCAAGATTCTCTCATTGCAGCAGGAATAGCTCCGGCAGATATCCAAATTCTTTGGGTTCCTGGTGCCATGGAAATACCAGTAGCTTTAAAAGCACTCACCATGCAAAAAAAATATAAAGGCATAGTGGCACTTTCCTGTGTTATAAAGGGCGATACTGATCACTACGATTATGTTTGTAGTGCTTTAGAAAGAGGTGTTTCCCATCTTTCAGTGGAATCGGCAACTCCCATTGCCTTTGGAGTACTCACCACCGAAAATTTAGATCAAGCACTTCAACGAATTGGTGGTAAATCTGGACACAAAGGTAGAGAGGCAGCACAGGCACTTGTGGAAATGATCTCACTTTTTGCTAAAATTCATTAGTTTGCCAGCGAAAATATTGACCCTTTGATGATCAGCGTGTTAATTACATAGATTCAGTTATTTTTTTAATTATTATTAAAGATTTTTGATACCAAAAAAGAATAGGAGTTATCGATGGCAAAAGCGACCATGGGACGCGCAAGATTCAAGATACAAAGAAGACTAGGAGTTGAATTACCAGGACTTGGTAAAGCTGGAGCCCTAGAAAGAAGACCCTACGGTCCGGGTGTACATGGGATGAAAAGAAAAAAGCTGTCCGACTATACGATTCGATTAGTTGAAAAACAAAAAGTAGTTTTTCACTATGGACTTAGAGAAAGACAACTTATTCGATTAGTTAAAGCTGCTAAAAAAGATCAAACTCGGGCTTGGGTTGATACTCTCGTAGTAAACCTTGAGAAAAGAATTGATAATATTGTTTTTAGACTAAACTGGGCTCCAAGTATTATTGCAGCAAGACAGTTAGTTGCTCATAAGCATGTTCTTGTTAATGGAAAAAAAGTTAACGTGGCCAATTACCAATTAAGTGTTGGTGATGAAATTACATTAACTCCAAGAGCTTTTAAATCAGGCGCCTATTTACAAGCAAAAGCAAAACCTAGACTTTCTACAGTTCCTGCCTGTCTTGCAAAACAAGCTGCGGGTGAAAATGAAAAGGGTAAATTAATTTCTGAGCCAATTGCTGATGATATTCCATTTGAATTTGAAAAACGACTCGTGACAGAGTATTACTGGAAAATTAAGTAGATCTTAAAATTTAAAGTAAAAATAAAAAACCCATCTTTAATTTGTAAAAAAATTAAAGATGGGTTTTTTATTTTCTAGAAATGAAAATTACAGATTTAAAGGAAGACTCACTGATAACAAATAAACATTGTTATCAGCATTTACAGAACTGCCATTAACTTTGTCATAGGAAACTTGTTTAATATCAAAATTAAGATTAACAAATGGCAGTCCACTATAGCCCACGCCAATTTTTGTTCCCGTCCCTTCATCATAAATTGTGCCACTTTTTTCAAAATCAGAATTAAAAATATAAGCTGCATAACAACGAACGAGAATGGGAAATTGATATCCAATAAAGAAAGCAACATCAGTAGATTTAAATGAGCCTGAAACATTGTCTAAATCAATGCTATCAGTAATTTGATAATCGAGACCTCCGCTAAATCCTAATTGGCCATAACCAATCCTTCCGCCAATTGAAATAGGATAGTTATCATATTCAAAATTGGAACTACCTTGTTTAAACTCACCACTAAAATTTATTCCTAAATAAGGTTCTAAATAAAGTGATGCTCTACTCTCCACTGATACAAATATGGCCATAACAAAAACGAGATAAAAATAAGATCTTTTTTTCATACAATGATTTCCCCTTTGAAATCATTTTATATTGAGTCTTAGTCCTCCACAACAGTTAAGGCACATCTAAATCCAGCATCTTTTTTTCTTTGATCTTCATCCATATCAAAAATGGTCATGGTAAAAAGCCCTGCTTTAATGTAACGAATTTCTTTTTTAAAAGGGAATGTTCCAGTTTTTTCCCAATCTTCTCTGTATGAACCACCTCTAAAAGCTTCTCTTCCAGATTTTTGAACAAATCCATTTCCAAGACCCTTAACATTTGAGGTGTAAACATAAGTTCCCTTAGCTCCCAAGTGTTTTAGTTCAATACCACCATCACAATAAATATTAGCGGGATTATCGTAGCTTGTGGTATCCCTTTTTTTATCACCACAAGTAGAGGGTGCCCAAAAATCTTCATTCTCACCATCTGGATCCACGGTATTATTTCCAAAATTTACAGCCTCGGCCACGTTTCCAATAATATCCCAAATATACTTACCCGAGCTTAGAAGATGATTACGACGATATTTTTGATACCCAGCTTTTGTCTTATCAATACCGTAATAATTATTTGCGTTATCCGAAGATGCTGCTAAGGCCTTACCTACTTTGCCCTCAGAATTTCCCACAAAAACATAACCGCCCCCCACAGCTCCACCAGACCAATTTTCTTTTTGTTCCTCAATATCTCTAGCAATAGTCATATATTCATAATTTGTTAATAAGTGATAATTTTCTCCTAAATCGCGACATTTATTGTGATAACTTTCAGGATCACCATTGCCGATTCTCCAGGGAAAATCTCCAGGTTTTGAAACAGCGATTCCATCATTATTACCGCCATTAGAACTCTTTGCTTCATAGGTCATCACACAAAAATCATCGGCCTTTTCATTTTCTGGATTTACAATAAGCTCTGCATTTCCATAAACAGGAACAAAATTTGTAGGGCACTCTTTTCGCACATATGTTAGAAGTTCTTCAGAACAATCTGAAGTTTCGTTTTTACTATTCCTTATTCTTGCAAATAAAACGTTTTCACCAGCACGAATTTTTCCCCAACTAGCACTGACTCCCAAATCAAATCTCATTTTGGCATTTGTAATATTAATATCAGCAATTTTTGTTCCGTCTTCACCACATCCTTCTACAGACCCCGTGTTACCTGAAAATACTTCAATAAACTTTCCCACTTTTAAGCCAGTTGCTTCCACCGTCAAAGTTTGTCGTAATCCCGTTTTTTCAGTCTGTTCGATAACTTCGTTATTAAAAACAAATTTTAGATTTGAAACTGGATCTAACTCTTCCGGATCTCCTCCGTCATCTGTGCCAGAATCCCCACCGCCATCTCCCCCGTAGTTAGAACCAGTATCCAATCCACCTGAGTCATCAGATGAATCCCCACCATCATCAGAACCCCCATCGGTGTTACCCTCATCATCTCCACCATCATCTCCACCATCATCTTCACCGCCATCAGTGCCATCTGAGGTTGTCGTCCCTCCATTATTTGAAGATGTTGAGGAGCCCCCTCCCCCATTGGTATTTGTGCCATTCTCACTTTCGAGTCCAGGATTAGACAGATAACCAATTCTGGCCGTCTTATCGTTCCCGCAGGAGACAAAAAGAAAAAATGACAAAATGGAAAACAATAAAATTTTCATACTAAAACCTAATGAAAAGTAGTGCTCATCTTTCATCATAGGCTGAGATTAGGATGGATTTCTTAACTACTTAAAAATTCAAAGGAAGGATGCCCACTTTTTCTGGCTAGTGTTCCTGAAACTGTTCCTGAAACTATTGTTTCTTTAATTTTGATTTTATAAAGGGGCTAAGTGAAGGCAGCACGTATTGATCAATTTCTTCATCCAAAATAGCGAGCTCTCTAACCAATGAGGAGCTTATTGTGGCGTAATGGGGTTTAGAAAAAAAACAAATTGTTTCAATTTCCTTATCAATCCCTCTATTACCTGCAGCTAATTCTAATTCCATTTGAAAATCAGTGGTGTTTCTCAATCCTCTCAGTAAAAAGGAAGCGCCTTCTTTTTTAGCAAATCTAATAACAGTGCTGGAACAGTGATGAACTTCAACATTTTTAAGTTTGTAATAGGCAACATAGGCTTTCATCATATCCATGCGCTCATCTGCTGAAAATGGATAGGAATTGAGTTTATGAGGATTAGTAGCGACAACCCAGAGAAGCCTAGAAAATTTTTTTGCGGCCCTCATCATAATGTCAGCATGGCCCCAGGTTGGAGGACAAGCGCTAGTAGGGTAAACAATTGTACTGCCTTGAAGGGTAACTTCATTTTTTAAGTTGCTTGCATTACTCATGACTAGTCCAATTATTTTTTAACATTATATTAAAAAATAGTTTCTACGTGTTGCGAATCGACGTCAATTTCTCTATGCTATTTTTTTACTTACAGAAACATATTTTAAAATCAGTAAAATCAACTTGAGAATAATAGATATGAAAAATATGATGAATTTACTATTTTTATTTCTAACTATTATTTTTCAATTTTTTGGTTTTTTTAACCTTGCACATGCCCAGCTTGTCGTTGGGAAAACAGTCGTTGGGAAAACACCTGAAAATCTCTCAAAAGAAAATGCAAAGAATCAATCAAATATTAACCCAAAAAAAACAATTCAATCTCCCAAAATAATTTCACAAAAAAAATCACAAAATAAAGCAACTCCTCCTACCGGTGATAGACAAATAGTTGAAGAAGAAAATAATTCTTCTACAACAAATTCTTTTAATGCAATGGAAAATCTTGCATATAAAGAAAAAATTTGGGGAATTGGCGCAGGTATCAGTGTTCAAACAATTACATCCCCCTCTGAACTAAGACAGGATACGTCCCCTGGACCAGGGTTTCATCTTTGGGGTAGATATCAATGGAATTCATTTTTGGGTTCTGAATTTGGTTTAAACCACTATGATTTTGCCAGTTCACAATTTGGTATTACTTCACTGAAATACAATCTTCTACTTCAGACGGGCAACCCTGAGTTCTATTGGCCGTATATCAGTTTAGGTGGATCAATCAATAATCTTTCTCCATCTGCAGCTTATAACAAGGACTATACTCAATTTGGTGTCAATATAAATTTAGGATTTAATATTCCTTGGTCAACAAATAATAAAGTTTTTTGGATTCCAGAAGTTCAATGGTTTCAGGTTTTTAAAAAAAATGAAGCAGATAGCGTAAATGGACTATCATTTTTGTTTTCAATAGGTTTTTTCTTTGACGATAATGACTTTAAAGAAAATATAAAAATAATTAACAATACAAATCTTGAAACTAGAGAAACTATTGAAGATAATCGTGATGTCATCAATGAAGATGTTCCAGAGAATGTAGAAAAGGAAGGAGAATAAGGGATGAGACATTTTAAAAATCTTGCTCATTTAGTAAAAAAGAAACGGTTGGCACACCCGCAGTCATTATCTCAGACAGATTTATCTGAGAAACTTGGCTACAAAAACGGACAATTTATTTCCAATGTTGAAAGGTCACTATGTCATTTACCTTTCAAAATACTTCCTCAGGTATGTGAAGTATTATTGATCTCTCCAGAGGAATTAAAAGAAGCAATGCTTAAGGATTATGAGTCGACCATTGAATATTACTTAGCTAATAAAAATGTCGATGAAAATAATGCTGCTGCAAATTCTTCTCGAGAATCTTCAATGACTGAACAATCAAGTACAAATCTTTTTAATTAATTCTGATCAATCTAAGACTAATAATTAAGTAATTATAATATTATAATTACTTAATTATTAGTCTTTTTATACTGAAGATAGTCATCATAGGTTCCATCTGTAATTTCTCTATCATCGCGATAGGATGTTCTTGAAGTTTGAGTTTCTTTAATGTGAATTGTTTTCTCATCAAATTGGATTTGTGGCAAACCTTCTTCGCCCTTTGGGTGATTTGAAGTATATTCATTATCCTCTGGAAAATAATCAATTTTTAATTCTCTTAAATCTCGCTGTTGATGAGGTTTCAAATTTCGCTCAAATTGTCTCAACTCAACACCTGTTCTATAAAATTGCTCTTCTAATTTTTCCAAACGCTGATAATCAACACGGTAATAGTATTCAAAATATTTTTTTCGAGCTTCGTTATGTAAAAAAAGTAATCGATCATATTCAATGAGGACCTGATCAAAGCTGACAGGTTGATGATTGTTTTGATTTGATTGGTTACTTCGCCCACCCTGATTATTATTTCGAGAAGGACCACCCTGATTTTGTCTCTGAGGAGGCCGTCTATTGTTGTTTTGATTGTTATTTATATTATTTTGCGAATTATTATTTCGTTGATTATTATTTTGTCGAGGATCTCGATTATCATTGCGAAAATCTCGCTGCTGTTCTGATCTAGAATTATTATTAGATTTATTATTAAAGTTACTATTAAAGTTACTATTAAAGTTACTATTAGAGTTACTATTAGAGTTACTATTAGAGTTGTTATTAGAATAATGACGATTTTGGTTATTGTTATTATTGTAAGGTCTGCGAGGTCCTCTGTTTGTGTTTTGCGAATGAGTGGGTGTCTGAGATTGAGTTACAACCTGACCATTTTGATTTTGGTTTCGGTTTTGATTTTGATTATTACTATTACTACCATTATTTGGTGTCTTGGGTTGATCTGCTGTCATGAAAATTCAATTCCTTCTTGGACAACTTGAAAATTAGTAAAAGTTTAAATTGCCCATACTTTTACGGCAACGTTATAATGAATTGATTAACCCCAAGAGAATAGACAGTAAACGATTTATTAAGAATTCCTAGATAATCTAGATAATAAGGAGATTTTATGAATCAACAGCATCAATTTACAAAAAATGTGAAAGTAACTGTAACTGGAGCAGCTGGCCAAATTGGCTATGCACTTTTATTTCGGATTGCTTCAGGGCAAGTTTTTGGGCCCAATACCTCCATAGAACTGCAATTATTGGAGCTAGAGGCATCACTTCCGGCACTAAATGGAGTTGCCATGGAGCTTGATGATTGCGCATTTCCCTATTTAAAAAAAATTACATGTAGTTCTGAACTAAAAACTGCTTTTGATGGAACAAATTGGTCGATTCTTGTTGGCTCAGTGCCTAGAAAACAGGGAATGGAAAGGGCCGATCTTTTAAAAATAAATGGTTCCATTTTTACTGCCCAGGGTAAGGCAATTAATTCCTATGCTGCAAAAGATGTTAGAACTTTTGTAGTAGGAAATCCCTGCAATACAAACTGTCTGATCGCTATGAATCATGCTCCAGAAGTTCCAAAGGATCGTTTTTTTGCCATGACTTCCCTCGATGAAAATAGAGCAAAAATTCAACTTGCTAAAAAAGCAGGAGTTCCAGTAACTGATGTTAGTCAAATAACCATTTGGGGAAATCACTCCGCCACTCAATATCCAGATTTCTATAATGCAAAAATAAAAGGTAAAAGTGCAGCTGAAGTTATTACAGAAACCGAATGGTTAAAAACAACGTTCCTTGCAACTGTGCAACAACGTGGTGCTGAAATAATTAAAGCTCGGGGATCATCTTCCGCAGCAAGTGCAGCTAATGCAGTAGTTGATGGCATTAAATCACTTGTTAATGATACTGCAACAAATAATACCTATTCTATGTGCGTAAGCTCAAATGGAGAATATGGTGTTGATAAGGGACTCATTTTTTCATTTCCATGCACTACTAAAAATGGCCAGTGGAAAGTTCAAGAGGGCATTATTCACAACGAATTCGGAAAGGAGAAATTTCTCACTACTCTTAATGAACTAAGATCAGAAAGAGATACAGTTAAAGAATTAGGATTAATTTAATTTTAGTAATTCCAGTTTTTATTTAAACTACTTTTAAACTACTTATATCCCATTGAAAAAATGCCTCTTAAAATGGGCATAATTTCATTGGGATCTTCCTTCTAAGTACTTCATTTATTTTAACTCTGCACTATCACTTCATAATCACTTCATTATTTTTTAAGTTCTCCGATAAACTATCCGTATGGATATTAAAAAGGTCAATTATGAACCAAAAACATAAACGAACTAAAAGATTGAAAATTTTCAATCTTTTAGTCTGGTGCCTTCCAGCTATTTTAATGGGATGTGGAAATTCTAACAATTCTAGAATGTTTCCCACTGTTGATGGATCAATTACTGGAGGGATCATTGCTAATCCCCTATGCACAAAGGGATGCTATGGAATTCCACAAAGTTGGTATGATAACGGGATTGTAGTGACTGCTTCAGGGGTTAAGAAAAAACTTGATCCAACAGTGAATTTTTATGGTGCCTGCAGTTTTAAAGTCTGTCCCGACAACACTGATCCCATACATAAAGATGCCAAAGAATATATTGCCACTTATGGTGGAACACTCATTGAAGATAGCACTCAATGCGGCCTTTTTACCACGATGCAATTTGCAGAAGAAAGCATTGGAAAAGGTAGTGGTAACTCTAATTTCAGCATGGTTGGTGGAGTAAAATCTTTTTCATCAACTCTGGCGATTAATTTAGAACTTAGCAGTTTACAGCCCAATGGTAACATTGATGGTTGTGAGTCAGAATAGCTAAAACAAGTGCGTCGAACTAATCATTTAATTATTCTATTTTTATAATATTTTTTCATTATTATTCTGTGCTTTTGGCTTGACCAATATCTTGCGAACTAGAATTGACTTTGGGTTTTTGAAATGATTTCACATGATCTTTCATTTCTAAAACTAATTTTTCAGAATAATTCTTAAATTTATCATTATTTAATGATTCGAGAACCATGGCCAAACTTTCAAGGGTAGAAAGACATTGTTTTTTAGGCTCTCTTCTCAGTCTTCCATAAAGCGACGGATTTGATGGTGTTAAAATAACTCTAGTTAATTTTGTTAGCCAAGGATTTCTCCACCAAAGAGTTTTTGCCTGTGACCATGTTCCATCAAGTAAAACTAATCCT